>BNJU01000769.1_pt1:380000-667500 | contig 674697 bp, 769 predicted proteins | sample 8539281 | NCBI WGS metagenome assembly BNJU01 (sample SAMD00202456, study PRJDB9452) | human saliva metagenome | isolation source: human saliva | place: Japan
ATAAAGGTATCCACAGCTTCGGTAATATGTTTTAGCCCCGGTACATTTTCGGCGCAGGGTCACTCGACTAGTGAGCTATTACGCACTCTTTGAATGAATAGCTGCTTCTAAGCTAACATCCTAGTTGTCTGTGCAACCCCACATCCTTTTCCACTTAACATATATTTTGGGACCTTAGCTGGTGGTCTGGGCTGTTTCCCTTTCGACTACGGATCTTAGCACTCGCAGTCTGACTGCCGATTATATCTCGTTGGCATTCGGAGTTTATCTGAGATTGGTAATCCGGGATGGACCCCTCACCCAAACAGTGCTCTACCTCCAAGAGACTTAACATCGACGCTAGCCCTAAAGCTATTTCGGAGAGAACCAGCTATCTCCAAGTTCGTTTGGAATTTCTCCGCTACCCACAAGTCATCCAAGCACTTTTCAACGTGCCCTGGTTCGGTCCTCCAGTGAGTTTTACCTCACCTTCAACCTGCTCATGGGTAGGTCACATGGTTTCGGGTCTACGACATGATACTAATGCGCCCTATTAAGACTCGGTTTCCCTACGGCTCCGTCTCTTCAACTTAACCTCGCATCATATCGTAACTCGCCGGTTCATTCTACAAAAGGCACGCTCTCACCCATTAACGGGCTCGAACTTGTTGTAGGCACACGGTTTCAGGTTCTATTTCACTCCCCTCCCGGGGTGCTTTTCACCTTTCCCTCACGGTACTGGTTCACTATCGGTCACTAGAGAGTATTTAGGGTTGGGAGATGGTCCTCCCAGATTCCGACGAGATTTCTCGTGTCTCGCCGTACTCAGGATACTGCTAGGTATAAAGACTATTTCGAATACGAGGCTATTACTCTCTTTGGCCTACCTTCCCAGGTAGTTCTTCTATAATCTTTAAGTCCACGTTGCAGTCCTACAACCCCGAAGAGTAAACTCTTCGGTTTGCCCTCTTGCCGTTTCGCTCGCCGCTACTAAGGCAATCGCTTTTGCTTTCTCTTCCTGCAGCTACTTAGATGTTTCAGTTCACTGCGTCTTCCTCTACATTACCTTAACAGTAATGAGTGACAGGCATTACCTGCCGGGTTCCCCCATTCGGACATCTCTGGATCATTGCTCACTTACAGCTCCCCAAAGCATTTCGTCGTTAGTCACGTCCTTCATCGGCTTCTAGTGCCAAGGCATCCACCGTGCGCCCTTATTAACTTAACCTTATTTTTGGTCTTTCGACCTAACTCATTAAATATTCACAGCGTTTCGGTTTTATTTTTCTTGTTACTATCTATATGTAATTTAATTACATATGGAATTTGATATAGATATTCAATTTTCAATGGACAATACTTGAATCTTTCGATTCAATGGAGCCTAGCGGGATCGAACCGCTGACCTCCTGCGTGCAAAAGCAGGCGCTCTCCCAGCTGAGCTAAGGCCCCACAAGACCTCTCAAAACTAAATAAGAAACTCAAGTACATTCCGTTTTTCCTTAGAAAGGAGGTGATCCAGCCGCACCTTCCGATACGGCTACCTTGTTACGACTTCACCCCAATCATCTATCCCACCTTAGGCGGCTGGCTCCAAAAGGTTACCTCACCGACTTCGGGTGTTACAAACTCTCGTGGTGTGACGGGCGGTGTGTACAAGGCCCGGGAACGTATTCACCGCGGCGTGCTGATCCGCGATTACTAGCGATTCCGACTTCATGTAGGCGAGTTGCAGCCTACAATCCGAACTGAGATTGGCTTTAAGAGATTAGCTTGCCGTCACCGACTCGCAACTCGTTGTACCAACCATTGTAGCACGTGTGTAGCCCAGGTCATAAGGGGCATGATGATTTGACGTCATCCCCACCTTCCTCCGGTTTATTACCGGCAGTCTCGCTAGAGTGCCCAACTGAATGATGGCAACTAACAATAGGGGTTGCGCTCGTTGCGGGACTTAACCCAACATCTCACGACACGAGCTGACGACAACCATGCACCACCTGTCACCGATGTACCGAAGTAACTTTCTATCTCTAGAAATAGCATCGGGATGTCAAGACCTGGTAAGGTTCTTCGCGTTGCTTCGAATTAAACCACATGCTCCACCGCTTGTGCGGGCCCCCGTCAATTCCTTTGAGTTTCAACCTTGCGGTCGTACTCCCCAGGCGGAGTGCTTAATGCGTTAGCTGCGGCACTGAATCCCGGAAAGGATCCAACACCTAGCACTCATCGTTTACGGCGTGGACTACCAGGGTATCTAATCCTGTTCGCTCCCCACGCTTTCGAGCCTCAGCGTCAGTTACAGACCAGAGAGCCGCTTTCGCCACCGGTGTTCCTCCATATATCTACGCATTTCACCGCTACACATGGAATTCCACTCTCCCCTTCTGCACTCAAGTTTGACAGTTTCCAAAGCGAACTATGGTTGAGCCACAGCCTTTAACTTCAGACTTATCAAACCGCCTGCGCTCGCTTTACGCCCAATAAATCCGGACAACGCTCGGGACCTACGTATTACCGCGGCTGCTGGCACGTAGTTAGCCGTCCCTTTCTGGTAAGCTACCGTCACAGTGTGAACTTTCCACTCTCACACTCGTTCTTGACTTACAACAGAGCTTTACGATCCGAAAACCTTCTTCACTCACGCGGCGTTGCTCGGTCAGGGTTGCCCCCATTGCCGAAGATTCCCTACTGCTGCCTCCCGTAGGAGTCTGGGCCGTGTCTCAGTCCCAGTGTGGCCGATCACCCTCTCAGGTCGGCTATGTATCGTCGCCTAGGTGAGCCGTTACCTCACCTACTAGCTAATACAACGCAGGTCCATCTTGTAGTGGAGCAATTGCCCCTTTCAAATAAATGACATGTGTCATCCATTGTTATGCGGTATTAGCTATCGTTTCCAATAGTTATCCCCCGCTACAAGGCAGGTTACCTACGCGTTACTCACCCGTTCGCAACTCATCCAAGAAGAGCAAGCTCCTCTCTTCAGCGTTCTACTTGCATGTATTAGGCACGCCGCCAGCGTTCGTCCTGAGCCAGGATCAAACTCTCATTAAAATCTTTAATAATTGTTCGAGCGTTAACTCATTACCGTCGTCTGACGATTTATTCTTGTAAATTGACAGGTTATAATTTCTTCTATCATAACCCTGCACTTGGTTTCTTATTCAGTTCTCAAAGGTCTTTGTCTCTCTTAAGACAACTTCTATATTCTAGCAAATCTAGAATGCCTTGTCAACACTTTTTTGAAGTTTTTTTACTTCTCGTGTCCGCTATCTCTCGCGAAACAGCTTATTTATAATATCATCTCTAGCTTGTCTTGTCAATAACTTTTTTTAAAGTTTTGGAACCTTTTCAAGTTTGTGGCAAGTCAGTTAAGACAACTTTTATATCTTATCACCCAAATCAATACTTGTCAATAGGGTTTTTTGAAAAAAAATAAAGGAAGCATGTCTCTCAACCTACTTCCCTTCTTTTTTAATTATTTAGCTTCAATCAAACCGTAGTTTCCGTCTTCTCGTTTATAGAGAACGTTAGTTGTATGATCTTCACTATCGGTATAGATAAAGAAGTCATGACCCAACAACTCCATTTGAAGGATGGCTTCTTCAACATCCATTGGTTTCAACTCAATGTTTTTAGTTCTTACAACTTCAACAGTTGGTGCTTCTTCAACTTGTTCGTTATTAAAATCAGCTGAGAATACTTCTCCTGTTGGAACTTTTTCACGATGCTTACGTGCAATTTTTGTTTTGTTTTTACGGATTTGTCTTTCAATCTTATCAACCACTAGGTCAATAGAACCATACATATCTTGCGAAACATCTTCTGCTCTTAGTGTTACAGAACCTGTTGGAATAGTAACCTCTACTTTAGCTGTCTTTTCGCGATAAACCTTAAGATTTACACGTGCATTCAATTCTTGGTCTTCGTTGAAGTATTTTTCAACTTTGCTAAGTTTACTTTCAACATAGTCACGAAGTGCTTCAGTTACTTCGATGTTTTCGCCACGGATACTATATTTAATCATAAAAGACCTCTTTCTCGCTTGTTAGCGTTTTCTTTATCTTTATTATATCCTTTTCATGAAAATTTGCAAGGATTTTTATTATCTAGCTAGTGAAAAGGTCAAAACTTCTTTAATACCTATAGCTTCTAATAGTTGAACCATCTGATATAAAGTGGATCCTGTTGTATAGATATCATCCACTATAATAATCTTATCTGGTACATCTATACCTTTCTTGAGACAGAAGGCATTATCTTGACTTAAACGCTCCTCACGTGTTTTCGATGATTGCTTCTCAATATCTCTTTTCTCAAAGATATCCTGATAGGGAATTCCCTCTATTAATCCCTCAACTTGGTTGAATCCTCTTTCTACCAAGCGTTCTTCCGACAATGGGACCGGCACTATGGTATAACCTTTTTTAAAAAATGGTTTTAAATTATTTTTTATATCTTTTTGAAATGTTTTTCTAAGACAATAGTCTCCCATAAATTTATAGCGGCTAAAATAATCTTTCATGTTTTCTTCATAGCGATAAATGGCAAGGTGCTTAGGAATATAGCCTTTTTTCATCCAAAGTTTACAATCAATACAGGTATCTCTATGTAACTCCTTATTACAATTTTGACATCTTTCTTTTGAAAGTTTTTTAAACTGATTTTTACAAGATACGCAGGAGTACTCTTCTCTCTGGTTAAACGTAATCAGGTCTCTTAATTTTGGCACTGATTCAATCCAGTCATTACATAGTAGACACTTCATTGTTAAATCCTCCTTTTTTATTCATAACCTTTATTTCTTCTCGACAACGAAGCATAGATTTGGATAGTCCTTCATGAAAGAAATAAAGCTTCCCTGTCGGTCTATCTGGAGATCTTCCAACTCGACCTCCTATCTGAATAAGACTCGAACTAGTGTATAAGTGATGATTTGCCATACAAACAAAAACATCTACTTGTGGAAAGGTTACACCACGTTCAAGGATAGTTGTTGTCACTAAGATGGATAACTCTTTTTCCCGGAACTGCTCTACGGTAGCTGAACGCTCCTCGCTTTTTGAAGAAACAAAGGCCATTTTTTCATCTGGAAGATATTTTTGCAGAATATTAGTAAACTTTTCACCTATCGCTATATTTGGGAAAAAGATTAATAGAGGAAACTTTGATTTACGTTGCTTTTTAATCTGATAAAGAAGGGGTCTTGGAAGCTTGCCTCTCATTAGAGATTTTTGTAATCTTCCCTGCCAGCAGAATTTAGGAAGTACTAAAGGATTTCCATGGAAACGTCTGGCAAGGTGATGTTTTTCTATAGCTCCAAGTCGAACTTGCTCTTCTAAAGATATTGTAGAAGTCGCTGTTAAATAAATATAGCGACCGGTTTCCTTCTTTGCCTGCTCCACAGCATGATTTAACATGACATTTCCTACAAAAGGGAATGCATCAACCTCATCAACGATAACTAGGTCAAAGTTCTGGTAAAACTTTAGTAATTGATGGGTGGTAGCTATTACAAGCGGACTACCATCATATGGTTCACTCTCAGCATGAAGCAGAGAAATACTACAAGTAAAATCCCTCTGCATACGAAGAAATAACTCTCGACAAACATCAACCCGAGGACTTGCGATAGCTACATTACCTTTACTTTCAAGAACATAGGCAACGATTTTATAAATCATCTCGGTCTTACCAGCACCGGTCACAGCATGTACGAGGCTGTCTTTCTGTTTTTGATATGTTTCTAAAAGCTTCTCTGAGACCTCAGCTTGATAGGGAGTCAGTTCCCCCAACCACTTCAAAACAGGAAATTCAATTTCAGATGTTTTTGAAGGAAAATAATAGAGTTCATTTCCTTCTTGATTTCTACCAAAGACAATACATGCTCTGCAATAATACTGACCTTCCGGTAATTGCCAATCTTCCTCTATCTGACTGTAACATCTTTTACATCTAAGTTGTTTATCGACCTTTATCATGCTTTCTAATGTAAAAGCCTCTGAGTGATAGTCCACTGGCAACTGTTCTTTCGTAAATAGCCGTCCATAATATTCTTTAGGTACCATATCTTTCTATTCGAAAATATGTTTGAATTCATCTTTTTATGATAAAATTTTTTTATGGATTACAAAACTATTGCCAACGATGGAATCGTTGAAGAAGAAATAAAAAAATCTCGTTTTATTTGTCACTTGAAACGTATTAGTAGTGAAGAAGAAGGAGAGAGTACATCGCTCAGATTAAAGGAAAGAGCATCACAAGGCCAATCACTCTTGCTCTGCAATGATTGTTGGAGATGATGGTCAAATTAAGCGTTCGAGTGATGATGGCGAACCTTCTGGAACAGCTGGTGTGCCTATGCTTACTGTTCTAGAAAAACAAGGACTTACTAATGTCGTAGCTGTTGTGACTCGTTATTTTGGAGGAATCAAACTTGGGGCAGGTGGTCTTATCCGCGCTTACTCTGGTAGCGTTGCCCATGCTATTGAAGAAATTGGTCGAGTGGAAGTCAAGGAATTAACAGGACTAACCGTAGAGTTAACCTACTCTCAGTACCAAGTCTTCTCCAACTTCCTTGAAAAAGAAGGACTCCAAGAATTTGATACAACTTTCTTATCAGATGTTTCTACTACTTTATTTGTCGAAGAGTCTGAGATTGAAAAGACTCGGTCAGGAACTGACTGAGTTCTATCAAGGGAAAGTTAATTATGAAAAAAATCTGGAAAGAAAATCGTTGAAATTCCTATCTGATAGTCAAACGTTATCACAGTGATAAAGAAGATGTATTTTACAAGTTGAGTCTACCGTCGTATACTTAAAAACCATCAATCAAAGATTAAGAGGATTTTTAAATATGACAATTTACAACTCAATCACTGAACTTGTTGGAAAAACACCTGTTATTAAACTTAACTCTATTGTTCCAGAAGGATCAGCAGATGTTTACGTTAAACTCGAAGCCTTTAACCCTGGTTCTTCAGTAAAAGACCGTATTGCTCTTCGTATGATTGAAGATGCTGAAAAAGCTGGTACTATTAAACCTGGTGATACCATTGTTGAACCAACTTCAGGTAACACTGGTATTGGTCTCGCTTGGGTTGGTGCTGCTAAAGGCTATAAAGTTGTTATCGTAATGCCTGACACAATGAGTGTTGAACGTCGTAAAATCATCCAAGCTTATGGAGCTGAACTTGTATTGACTCCTGGTAGCGAAGGAATGAAGGGTGCGATTGCTAAAGCTAAAGAAGTTGCTGCTGAACGCAACGGTTGGGTACCACTTCAATTTGCCAACCCATCAAACCCAGCTGTCCACGCGGCTACAACTGGTCAAGAAATTCTTGAAGATTTTGGTGCAGAAGGTTTGGATGCCTTTGTTGCTGGTATCGGTACTGGTGGTACTATTTCAGGTGTTTCAAAAACCCTTAAGGCTGCTAATCCAAATATCAAGGTTTATGGTATTGAAGCTGACGAATCTGCCGTCTTGAATGGTGATAAACCAGGACCACACAAAATTCAAGGTATCTCAACTGGTTTCATCCCTGACACATTGGATACAAAATCATATGACAGTGTTGTGCGTATTCCTTCTGATGAAGCTATCGCAACATCACGTACATTGGGTAGCCAAGAAGGTTTCCTAGCTGGTATCTCATCAGGTGCTGCTATTGCTGCCGCCCTAAAGGTTGCTGCTGAACTTGGTGAAGGTAAGAAAGTCTTGACACTCTTGCCTGACAATGGTGAACGCTACCTCTCTACAACACTTTATGATTTTCAAGACTAATAAAAAAGAAGCTGGAACATATGTTCTAGCCTTTTTTTTATTGTATAAAGTTCAAGCCTGTAGTTCATTAATTACTAGAAAAAGCAAGGATTATAATCTCATTTCCACTGAACTGTTCCTACAAACTTTCTATTTTTTAGGATAACTGAAGTCTAAAGAATTTGTTTTATCTTCTTTATTAGTCTAACTCTTTTGCTTCTGTCTTTGCAATTTCAGTAACTGTGAATCCTGCTTCTACAAAAACTTCCTTGAGTTGTTCAATTCCAACCTCTCCTTCAACTTGGAGTTCGACACGAAGTACGGTGTCATTTTTAGGTGCAACAATTGTACGTTCGATGTTGAGATTCTCACTAGCGATAAGGTTCGCAATTTTTTCCAAAACACGTGGAGTATCAGGAACTTCCAACCCAATACGAATTCCCGCTTGACCATAACCAGAAATTTCCAAGAAAGCACGAAAGACATCTTTATCTGTGATAATTCCTGAAATTTGGTCATTGTCCACAACTGGAAGGACTCCAACCTTATTTTGAAGCATGATATAGATTGCATCCTCAAGGCTAGCATATTTGGAAACTGTAAGGACATTCTTAATCATGATATCTCCTACCTTTGTCTTATTAAGGAGATAGTTCATTTCATAAATTGACAAGCTTGTTGCTTTTGATGGTGAAGCCTCCGCCATTGTACCTTCTGTAATAAGCCCAACAAGTTTATCGTGTTCAATTACCGGCAAACGGCGCAACCCTTTATCACGCATAATATCTGCAGCTGCTGCAACTGTTGTTTCTGGTGAGACATAAACCACACGTTTCGTCATAAAATCTTTTACTGCCATATTTCATTTTCCTCCGAATGATTTCTTACTTGTATTATACCACACTAATTGTAACCGATTGCAATATTTTACTGAAAAATTAGTATTTTCCAATCAGTATGAGACGATAGAAAAACGCCCTCGGGCGCTTTTTCTTATCCTCCAAGATAGGCTTTACGAACTTCATCTGATGCAAGAAGTTCTTCACCAGTACCTGAAAGAACCACTTTACCAGTTTCAAGAACGTAACCACGGTCTGCAATTGACAAAGCCTTATTGGCATTTTGCTCAATCAAAAGAACTGTAGTTCCTTGTGCCTTAATATCTTCAATAATATCAAAAATTTCCTGAATAAAGATTGGAGCAAGTCCCATTGAAGGCTCATCCAAAAGCAAAAGTTTTGGACGACTCATAAGGGCACGGCCCATTGCAAGCATTTGTTGCTCACCACCAGAAAGTGTCGCTGCATCTTGATTCTTACGTTCTTCTAGGCGTGGGAAACGTTGGAAGACTTTTTTCAAGAGAGCTGTGTTCTCTTCTTTATTTGTATGAAGGAAAGCTCCCATTTCAAGATTTTCCATTACGGTTAATCCTGCAAATACATGACGTCCCTCAGGTACTTGAGCTAAACCTTCAGCAACAATCTTACGTGCAGGTGTTTTATGAATATCATTTCCGAGATAAGAAATGGTTCCCTCAGTTGGACGAACAAGACCTGAGATTGTACGGAGAATTGATGTTTTACCTGCACCGTTAGCACCGATAAGAGTTACAACTTCACCTTCATTAACTTCAAAGCTAACATTTTTAACAGCTTCAATAGATCCATATTTAATTGAGAGATTTTCAACTTTCAACATAGCCATTATGCTTCACCTCCCAAGTAAGCTTCAATAACGCGTTTGTTATTCTTAATTTCATCAGGTGTTCCTTCTGCAATCAAGCGTCCGTATTCCAAAACATAGATACGCTCAGTAACATCCATGACCAAACTCATATCATGTTCAATCAAGATGATTGTAATACCAAAGTCTTTTTGAATTTGACGAATATGAGCAGTCAATTCAGCTGTTTCTTGTGGATTCATACCCGCAGCTGGTTCATCAAGGAAAAGAATTTTTTTGGTTCTGTTGCAAGTGCACGAACAATTTCCAAATGACGTTGTTGTCCCATAAGCTAAGTTTTTTTCGCAAGCGTATCTGCCTCACCATCCAAGTTGAAGATAGCCAAGAGTTCCATAGCTTTTGCTTTTAACTCTTCTTCACTTGAGTAGTACTTAGGCAAACGCAAAAGAGATGCAAAGAAATTTGAAGGTTGCTTATTTGACAAACCAACAAGAACATTTTCAAGCACAGTCATGTCTTTGAAAAGACGGATATTTTGGAATGTACGTGACAAACCGAGTGAAGCGATTTTATAAGGTGCTTTACCGTTTAGGACTGTACCATCAAGTGTAATCGTTCCTTCACTTGGCTCATAGACACCTGTCAAAAGGTTGAACAAGGTTGTTTTACCAGCACCATTTGGTCCGATAAGCCCAACCAACTCACCTTCATTGAGTTCCATTGAAACATCACCAACGGCAGTCAAACCACCGAAGTTTTTAGTTAGATTTTTAACTTCAAGAAGTGCCATTATTATTTGCCCTCCTTAGATTTATTGAAGAATTTTGAGAGATAGAGTTCTTTTGTTCCAAGAAGTCCACCTGGACGGAAGAGCATTACAAGAATCAAAGCCAAGGCGTAAATAATCATACGAAGGTTTGAAACGTTTTGGAGGAACATGTTGATAATACCAAGAACAACAGCGGCAATGATAGTACCTGTGATAGATCCAAGACCACCAAGAACGGCAATGATAAGGTAATCAATTGATTTCATGATAGTGAAATCTTTTGGCACGACTGTACCGATGTAGCTGACATAAAGTGAACCAGCAATCGCTGAAATCATGGCACCAATAACAAAGATAAGAACCTTCATTTTTGTGACATTAACACCCATTGACTCAGCAGCAATTTCATCTTCACGAAGAGTGATTGCTTGACGTCCAGTTGCTGAACGCAAGAAGTTAAGTACCAAAAATTGTAATGATTACCACAAAGAAATAAATTACAGGCCAACTTGTATAAGGAAGGATACCTGTCAAACCAGCAGCACCATTAGTCAATTCACCACCATTAACGATAATGATACGGATGATTTCAGCCATACCAAGAGTTGCAATGGCAAGGTAGTCCCCTTTCAAACGAAGGGTAGGTAGACCAAAGATAAGGGCAACAATAGCTGCGATGATGACACCGACAACCATTGAGAGGTAGAAACCGTCATATGTTGGCATCATACCAGTAATGATAGCTGATGAATAGGCACCAATTGCCATGAAACCAGCTTGTCCCAGTGTAAATTGTCCCTGAGAAACCAAGAACCAGGTTAGTACCAAGTCCCCATAAGGATTGAGATCCCAATTCCCATTAAGATTTGGATGTAGTAAAGGTTCATGATACCTGAAAGTTCAAGACCTTTCAAGATAAGGAAGAGCCCAATGATAAGACCAAACCAAATAAGGTTTACTTTTAGATTTTTCTTCATGTCTTACACCTTCTCTTTCACATTTTTACCGAGGATACCCGCTGGGCGAACCAAAAGGATAACGATCAAGACACCATAAACGATGGCATCACGGTAACTTGACAAACCAATTGCAGTTGATAATGTCTCCAAAATACCGATAACAAATCCACCAAGTGCTGCACCAGGGATAATACCGATACCACCAAGAACGGCAGCAACAAAGGCTTTAATACCTGGTGTCATACCCATAAGAGGTTCGATAGAGTTATAGTAAAGACCAATAAGGACACCCGCTGCCCCTGCTAGTGATGATCCAAGAGCAAAAGTGAAGCTGATAGTGTTATTAACATTAATACCCATCAATTCAGCTGCATCACTGTCTACAGATACGGCACGCATAGCTTTACCCATCTTAGTCTTTTTAACAATCAATTGAAGAGCAACCATAAGGACAAGGGCAACTACCAAGATAAGCAATTGCACATTTGTTACAGAGATTGATCCAAGATGATAAGTCTTAATTGCAATCTTTTGAGGGAATGAACGTGTATCTGCACCTACAAAGAGAACCATGATGTACTCAAGGAAGAATGAGACACCGATAGCCGTAATCAAGGCAGAAATACGTGTCGAATTACGGAGTGGGCGATAAGCCAAGAACTCAATGACAACCCCTAAAATCGCACAGACAAGCATAGCAAAGACAAGGGCAACCCAGAAATTCATTCCAAGGCTATTAATCGCATAGTAACCAACGAAGGCACCCATCATATAGATGTCTCCATGGGCAAAGTTAATCAATTTGATAATCCCATAAACCATGGTATATCCAAGGGCAAGTAAGGCATAGATACTACCCAAGATGATACCATTGACTAGTTGTTGGGGAAGTTGTTCAAAAAACATATTTAACCAAACTTTCTAGTTCATTTTTAGTATAGATAACAGATTATTTTTCAATTTCAACGGCTTCCGCTGAAACCTCTTCACCATTATCTCTTTTAACCATAAGAGCTGCTTTAATAGGGTTATGATCCTTATCAATCGTCATTTTACCAGTAACCCCGACAAAGTTTTTCAAATGTGCTAAGTTATCAGCAATATCAACTGATGTTTTCGCATCTTTTGATGCTTCTGCAATCATATAAACAGAATCGTAAGCTAGAGCAGCAAACATATTTGGGTCAGTGTTGTAAGCTTTCTTATATGCTTCGATGAATCCTGATGCCTTGTCAGAAAGAGCAACATTTGTTGAATATCCTGATACATAGTAGACGTTTGAAGCATTCTTTTTACCTGCAAGCTCAGTAAATTTCGCATCACTGAATCCGTCAGGTCCAAGGATTGGTTTATCAATTCCAAGGTCACGTGCTTGTTTAGTGATAATACCAGTCTCAGTATAGTAACCAGGCATTACAATAGCATCATAATCAAGGTCTTTAAATTTAGTCAATGCTGACTGATAGTCCTTGTCCCCTGAAGCAAAGGTAGCTTCAGTAACGATTTTACCTTTATATTCACGCTTGAATTCATCCGCAATACCTTTGGCATAATCTGAAGCATTATCATAGTAGAGAACTACTTTCTTAGCATTCAAATTATTGTAAGAATAAGCTGCCAAAACTTTACCTTGGTAACTATCCTTGAAGGTTGTACGGAAAACGAATTTCTTCGTACCATTAGCATCTACCGTAAGGTCGTCCTGCGTACCTGAAGGTGTCAGCAAGGAACTCCTGTTTTTTGTGATACAAGGCTAGCCGCAGCAACAGCACCTGATGTCGCTGGACCAACGATAGCATTTACATTATTCTGAATAGCCAAGTTCGTTGAAGATGTTGAAGCTTCAGCATTTTCAGATTTATTATCTTTTGTGACAAGCTCAAGCTTTTTGCCATCGACGCCACCAGCTTTGTTAATTTCGTCAACAGCCAACTTAATACCATTCTGCTCTGCCTTACCATAGGCTGCAACGGCACCTGTCAACTCCATGTTAACACCAATTTTGATTGTATCGCCAATCTTAGTACCATTGGCATTAGCAGTCACATCTGGTGACTTGCCACAGGCAACTAAGAAAATGGAAGCAAAAAAGGCTAACACAATAAGTGTGATCTTTTTAGACATAAGATTTCTCCTTAATATTTTCTTAAAAAAGTCCATCTTATAGCTTACAGAATTATCAGACAATTGTCAACTACACATAACTAAGCTTTAGCGGCAGTAATCGTTTCCATTACTTTAAGAATAACTCTTTAAAAAGAAAAAAACTTTTCTCTTATTAAAGAGAAAAGTTCTTAAACGGTTCAGGGACTGAGGTGTCGTAACGTTCCAGACTACCTACAAAGTCCATATCAATATCAGAATAGTAGGAAGGCAGAACTTTTTCACTGCTTTCATTCCATCGAGCTCTTTCAAAATATCCTCGACCTTGTCCTCATCTACATAAAGGTGCACATAACGCATCTTATAAGAATGGTAGACAACATCCCCAAACTTGGCAATTTTACGTAAGTCTCTATTGTAGTATAAATAAACAATAATGCCTTGACGCTTAATCATGACTCATCTTCTCCTTTATGTTCGTGTCTCCCTTTTTATGATGTGGTTTATGGGGGGCAAGAGGTAGTCCAGTATCAATAAAAATCTGACCTGAAACGGCTTGGGCAATCTCCTCACCAAGATTGGCTAAAATAGTCTGTAAATCGAACTCTGCGTGACGATAAGCAATAACCACCTCGTTTAAATCAATTTGGCGCTTCATTCGCAAAACCTGACGTTTCAACTCTCTCACATCTGGTCTAAAAGCCTCATACGCCTTAGCAGCATCATAGCTATCCTTTAATTCTTGAAATGCAAAGAGTTGCTCTTGAAGTTCTCTGTCATTTTCGAATTTCTGGCGTTTCAAACGATAATTCTCTACCTCAGGTAGCTTTAGAAAATACGAAACAAGACACTCTATAGCTTGATCAATCGCAAGCAACTCCTCATTGATTATTAACATGTTTTCTATTATAACACAAAAAGCCAGATGAAACGGTCCTTATACAACCGATTTGCATCTGACTTTTGTTTAAGACAAGCTCAGTTTATTTTAATTGGTTATTAGCCATGATTTCATCGATGAAACCATATTCAAGCGTTTCTTGAGCACTCATCCAATTGTCACGTTCAGCGTCTGCATGAACTTTTTCAATTGGTTGTCCAGAATTATCTGCCAAGATTTGCTCCAAGTTATTACGTGTCTTGAGCAAGTGTTCAGCTGCGATAGCCATGCTGTTTGTTGCGTACCGCCACCAGTACCGCCCATTGGTTGGTGAATCATGTACTCTGCATTTGGCAACATGAAACGTTTACCTTTGGTACCGCTGGAAGCGATAACTGTTCCCATAGATGCTGCCATCCCCATAACGATAGTCTGAACATCAGACTTGATGAAGTTCATTGTATCAACAATGGCAAGACCAGCCGAAACGGATCCACCTGGTGTATTAACATAAAGATAGATATCTTTTGTATTGTCTTGAGCATCCAAAAACAAGAGTTGGGCAATAATTGAGTTTGCCATATTATCTTCAACAGGACCTGTTAACATGATGATACGATCCTTGAGCAAACGTGAGTAAATATCATAAGAACGCTCACCGCGTGATGTTTGTTCAATTACTACAGGAATCATATGAATCCTCCTTTTAATATTGTCTTGATGCTATTATATGATTTTAGTCAAATTAGGTCAAATAAAAAACATCATTCTTAGCACTCTTTTGGAAAGAGTGCTAACCCCCCCTAAAATAATTTCACTTTAAACTTATTAATCTAGTAAAAAAAGGGAAATTTTCCCTTTTCAACTTATTTTGTACCAAAGAGACGGTCACCTGCATCTCCAAGACCTGGAACAATATAACCGTTTTCATTAAGTTTCTCATCCAAAGATGCTGTGTAGATATCGATATCTGGGTGAGCATCTTGCAATTTTTTGACACCTTCTGGTGCTGCAACCAAGCAAACAAACTTGATATTAGCAGCGCCACGTTTTTTTAAGTGAGTCTACTGCCAAGATTGCTGAACCACCAGTCGCAAGCATTGGGTCTACTACAAAAGATCTGACGTTGATCAATGTCTTCTGGTAATTTAACCAAGTACTCAACCGGCTCAAGAGTTTCCTCATCACGATACATACCAATATGACCAACTTTAGCTGCTGGTACAAGGCTAAGAAAACCATCGACCATACCAATACCCGCACGAAGGATTGGAACAATCGCTAATTTCTTACCAGAAAGTTGTTTTTTTGTACTGTTTTTGGTAATTGGTGTTTGAATTTCAACCTCTTCGAGAGGAAGGTCACGAGATACTTCGTAACCCATAAGCATAGCAATTTCATTAACTAGCTCACGGAAGTCCTTAGTAGAAGTATCCTCACGACGGAGGATTGAAAGTTTATGTTGAATCAGTGGATGTGAAATAACTTGAAATTTACCCATAATAGTTTCTTCCTTTGCTTTATACTCACTCCATTATATCAAAAAGGCAAAAAAAACGCTTGCTTTTCTGCAAACGTTTTTGAAAAGGATTATTTTTTAGGTAAATGAATCTTTCCTGTGACCAAACCATAGCCAAGAAGAGCTAGACTAGCAATTGCTGCAAAGATAGTCGCCAAGATTGAAAGAATGTTGCTGTTTGAACCTTCTGAATCACTTGGTGTCTTAGGAGTCGTAGCAAGTTTGGCAGCAACTTTAGTATTGTTGCCTTTACTTGACTCATCAGACTTAGTTACTTCATTAGCTTTATCAACTCCGTGAGACTGAACTTTTTCTTCAGACTTAACTGGTTTTGGAGCTTCTGTTTCAGTCACAGACTCTTCTTTAACAGTATTCGTTGGAACAGTTGGTCCAGTTGCTACAATAGTCTTTGGTACTGGTGTCGCAATCTCTGCGGCTTGAGCTACTGGACGACGATCACCCACAGAATCTCCTGTCGAAGGTTTCACAGGGACCGCTACATGATGATCATTTGAAGAATTGTTATCATTAGAGTGGTCTCCATAATTTGGGAAAGGAGTACGAGCTGGAGAATCCGGATTCGTAGGATTTGTTGGTTTATCTTCTTTATCAGCTGATGGTTGATTATTGTCCGCTGGTTTAGAAGTGCCTGGTTTATTAGTCTTATCATCAACAGAATGGTTACCTTCTGTTGGACTTACTGGTGTTTCTGGCTTATCTGCCTTCTTGTCTTTACCATCTTTAACAGTTACAGTCAAGACACCGTGAGCTTCAGAAACGCCTGTTGAACCATCAACTGTAGGATAAGTATGTGGTTTAAGACCATAACCCGATACCGCATAATAATCTACATTAAAGTCCTCGTTTGGCAATTTAGCACTGTTTTGATCGCCTACGTGTACCAAGCTTTCACTAGATTTATCCCAAATCCAGTCACCTTGATTCGTCATCTTAGGAAGAACTTCTGTAGTATCATCTGCATTCATCTTGATAAGGAAGCTTGGAGCCCATGTTGATTTATTCTCAGCACCGGCAATTCCACCACGGTTAGTCATGTAAGAAGTTACCAAAAGAGTATCTGATGAGCCTTCAACAGGAACCGCATAGTAAGAATAGGTAGATGTACGCCAGTCAGCTGGTACAGAGGCTGTCAGACCACACCTGAGCCATTAAGTGGACGATATTTTCCTCGGAGGCTGTCTGATACGAATCCAAGCATGACAACGTCATCACCGACAGCTTCACGCGCTGCTACAGTACCTTCAGCATCCGTAGATTTGTTGATACGTGAAGCAGTGAAGAGGTAATACTTGCCACCCATCTTAACAACACTTGGACGTTCTACTTCATCAGTAACCATGTGGCTAGTGACAAGCGGTGTGTAAAGTTCAGCTACAGATGGATTTTTCTCATTATCATCAAGTTTCAAGATACCGATAGAACCATTTGCCCATGATGCAAGGTTGTAAAGGTGTTTATTATTAACAATATTGAGGAATGACTTAAGGTTAAAGGCGTCATCTCCTCCATAGTTTGACCATTTGTAAATTTGTTTTTCGCCTTGGTAGTTTTCGTCACCTGTATTTGATTCAAAAATAAGGTAACGGCTACCGTTATCTTCAATGATGTGTGGGTCACGAAGACAGTAGTTATCTGTACGGTCTGGATTTCCATCGTGGTTGTGGTCATCGTTGAAAGTACTCATGAATTTTGGATAACTTTGATAATGATAGTTATCCCCACCAAAGAGAATGTGGTCATTTTCAACTGACTTGATAACAACTTCGTCGTTTTCAACAGCCAAGTTAAGTGTAGCACTAGCCAATTGTTGCCAGTTTAATTTACCACCACTAGTATCATTCTTAGTGTAATAAAGTTGGATACTACCATCAGAGTTAACAGTCGCTGAACCTGACCATTGTTGGTCATCTTCAAGGGCATTGTAACCAAAGATTGGACCCGCATTTTTCCAATGAGTAAAGTCATTATCCCCATATTTTCTATAGAGCAAGTAAATGTGGTTTGAGATTTTTATTTGGTGCACCGGCCATTGAGATAACCAACTGGTAACCATTCCAGTTGCTAACTACACCTGACTTAGCATCTTGGACTGGCCAAGAATCCCAAACGTCGATTTCTTCTTTTTTCATCGTTTGGGCATCAACAGTGTTGAAGGCAGGCATATTGATGATTGTATCTGCTTTAAAGTAAGGAACTGCCAATTTGCTGTCTTGCTTCAAGAAGCTAGCAACGATATCTTTCAAGTTACGGTAAGTCAAGCTAGTACCTGTACCCTTGATAGCATCATCACTAAAGTCAACTTTATTAAGTGCTTTAATTTCTTCCTCAGTCAAGGCAACGATTTGATCTGAGGTCATATTCTCTTCAACAATAGACTTGATACGACCATTAAGTTTACTAAGGTTGGCATTAGCCGCGCTGTTTTCAGAAACTTTAAGGTCTACTTCAGTGTGTGTATCAGCTGCTTCTGAGCTTGCTGTTGAAGTTGGTGCTTCTACTGCAGCCTCTGATGTATGAGCCGGAGCAGAAACTGCAGCAACAGTCGCTGAAGGTGTTGTTGCATCTGATGAAGATGTCACTACTGTGCTAGACGCCTTTTCTTCAACTACTGATGGAGTTGTGTTGCTTGGTTGTGTCTCTGTAACTGGTTTAGTTGCAACCTCTGAATGTGCAACTGAAGATTCAACTGCTTCTGAAGTTGCCACACTTGTTGCTGTTTCACTGGCTACCGTTAGAGATGCTGTGCTTGTTTCTGGTGTTGCTGTCGCAGTAGCTACCGCTGGTGCTGTTTCTGTAACTTGATCAGCTTTACCTGAGTGGCACCCAAAAACGCCAAGGTACCAACGAGTGCTGATGTTGCCCCTACTGTGGCTACCTTACGGATGCTATAACGCATCTTTTTGCACTCTGCTTGCTTTGGTGCTACTGTATTTGACTGTGAATTAACTGTAATATCCATATAAACTCTCCTTTTAGGTTTTTACATGTTCCATTCTATCATTTTTTTATCTAAATTCCAATCTTTTTTTAATGACAAATTGATATTTTTTGTAAAAAACTATTTTTTTGTTAAAATAATAACTATAAAAACATGCAATTTAATCAGGAAATATTACTATATGGAATCAAAATATCCTTCTCTAATTTTTATTATTGCTTTTTTAATCTTATTTTTTGTTTTTATAATGAAAAATGAGAACGTTAACAATCCTTCTCCAAAAACAAATAAGGCTTCTGTGAGTCAAACCTTTCATCTAGCATCTCATAAAGGATGGTCTAACGACCTACAGACTATCGTATGGAATCAAGAAAAAAATTACTATGATATCTATTTTCTACACTCTGTGGATGGGGCTACTGATCCTTTTGGACCCAACGGTCAAGATTGGACACATACAACGACTAAAGATTTTATCACCTATAGTAAACAAGAGACTGCTATACCATCAAAGGGTGGCGACTCTAAAGAAGGATGGCATTCTGCTTGGACAGGTAGTGTAGTCACAGATAGTCAGGGGATTTCTGATATCCAAAACGAAGAACCTGTCGCCTATTTTACTGGACTCACGGATGATGGAAGCCAAGCAATCTATGCTAGTGCATCAAATGACAAGGGAGCTAGCTTTACTAATGCCTTAAAAGATGGTAAACCTTTATTGACAAAGGAACAATCCTATAACGGTAAAGACTTCCGCGATCCTTATGTCTTCCACTTCAAAGACAAATTACTCATGTATGTCGCTGAAGGTGACGCACTAGGTGTTTATCAATCTCAAGATGGTATCAACTGGACCAAAGCAGATAGCAAGGGAGACTCCAAAATCCTACCCGAAACATTTTTTAAGGGTCGTAACTGGCAGGACAATGCTCCTATCGAGTGTCCCGTTCTCAAAACAATGACAACAACTGACGGTCAGGACAAGCAAGTTCTCTTTTTTGGAGCTAAGGATACAGCTTCAGGCGAAACAACTGGAACCTACTATACTGTAGGGCATTTAGATGGTAACGGCTTATTTATTGCAGATACAGGAACAAAACGCTTAGATCAAGGCTCAGACTATTATGGCGCTAACTTCACTGGAAGCGATCGAATTGAAGAAAGCAATCATAACCTTATCAGTCTTGGCTGGGTTGGTAATTGGAATTACTTCACGTCAGGCATTCACAGTGACCAAGAGCCCAAGAGTGATTTTCTAAAAACTATCGGTTTTTACGCTACACCCAGACAGCTACAACTGGATAAGGACGGTATTATTCAGTCCGCTCCCCTATATAAAAATGAACAATTAACCCTCAAATATCAAAACAGCAACATTTCGAGTCAAAGGCCACTCATCGGTGACAATAGAAAACCTTGGATTGATAAAAGTCACAATCATAATGCTAATGGCCTTCTTGATCTTGCTGGAAAAAATAGTTCAGGGTATTACCAACTGCATTTTTCAAATATTAAGAAAGAAGGAGGCTATATCTACATTGATATCTGGCAAGGCTCTGATTACGTTAAAATCGCCTACCAAATAACAAGTGGTACCTATCAGGTCTCTGCCTATGCTGCTGAACTGAACAACAGCATGGATGGTAGTCAAACTGCCTCTTCTTACTATTACGATGGACTCTTGGGTAACGGTCAAGGTTATAAAGCTGACAGTCACTATAAGGAAACTGATAATATCACTATAACGCTTATTACAGACAATCGTAGCTTGGAAATCTTCTTTCCCAATGGCCAAACCTACACTCTAGCCAGATTTAATACCTCTGGCAAGCAGGATGTCAAAGTTTTCTCCACTCAGAAAGATCTTCTATTAAACTTGAAAATTTACGATGTACACTCATAACAATAATAAAAGTGATGCTGTTCGCATCACTTTTATTATTTTCCAAAGACAGAAACGAGACGTTTAACTCCCTCTGCAACAACTGTAGTTGGCGTAGCTACGTTAAAGCGGAAATGTTTTTCTCCTTCGGAACCAAAGTAATACCGTCATTTAGCACTACCTTGGCTTCTTCTTTAAGCAAACGTCCAAGTTCATTATGGTCTTGATCATAAGCTGAAAAATCAAGCCATACCAAGTAAGTTCCCTCAGGTTTCATGACCTTGATATTAGTCTTTTCACTAAGTTCTTTGGTTAAAAGGTCAATATTAGTTTCAAAGACAGTTTTCAATTCCTCTAACCAAGGTTGCCCATAGGTCAGAGCTGCTTGGGTGGTAATCAAACCAATGGTTGGAATTTCATGTTGATTATTTGCCAACTGCTTTTGTTTAAAGGCTTTACGTAAGTCTTCATTTTCAATGATAGTAAAACTGTTTTTGGTACCAGCAATATTAAAGGTTTTAGTAGCCGAACTAAGCACCAAGGTAAAGTCCTTGTAAGCATCTGAAATGGTATTCATAGAGATGTGCTTATTCCCATATAGGGCTAAGTCTTGGTGGATTTCATCAGATACCAAGAGAACACCATGTTTCTGACACAAATCTGCTACCTTGGTCAATTCTTCTTTAGTCCAGACACGCCCACCTGGGTTATGTGGGCTACAGAAAACATAAAGTTTAACATCATTCTCGACGATATCACGTTCCAATTGTTCAAATCAATTTCGAAATGGCCATTAACCTTAACAAGACTATTTTCAATCAACTGACGATTGTTCAAACGGACCGAACGAGCAAAAGGTGGATAAACTGGTGTATTGATGAGAACAGCATCACCTTCTTTGGTAAAGGCTTGAATAGCCGTTGAAATGGCTGGAACAACACCTTCAATGAGAACAATACTCTCTTTATCAACGACGTAACCGTGTTGATTTTTTTCCCAATTAATAATGGACTGATAAAGCTCTTCACTTGGATAAGGATAACCAAAAATATGTGTCTCAGCATAGTTGATAACTGCATCCCTAATCTCAGGAACAGGTAGGAAGTCCATATCAGCAACCCAAAGCTCAAGTAGTTCTGGATTACTTTCGGCTTCGTGCCATTTCATGGTATTTTGATCCAAGCGATTTGGTTGTGTTGTAAAATCATAACGTGTCATAGATAACTCCTTAAAGACTAAGGGCATTTTCCAAGTCAGCAATCAAATCTTGTGCTGCTTCAATACCAATTGAAAGACGAAGCAAGTCGTCTGTCAAACCATAGGAAGCACGCACATCACTTGGAATATCTGCGTGGGTTTGTGTCGTTGGGTAGGTAATCAAACTTTCGACACCACCTAGACTCTCCGCAAAGGTAAAGACCTTTAGGGAATTGATAATGGTAGGAATCTTGTCTTGATTAGCCACTTTGAAGGAAATCATACCACCCTTACCTGGATAGAGGACTTCCTTAACAGCTGGTGACTTTCTAAGAAAGCTACAACTTCTTGAGCATTGGCTGTCGATGCCTCCATACGAAGTTTTAAAGTCTTAAGACCACGCATAAGCATATAGCTATCAAATGGTGACAAGGTAGGACCAGTCGTATTGAGGTTATAATAAAGTTTATCGTAGAATTCTTGATTGCTGGTCACAACAACACCAGCCAAAACATCATTATGACCTGATAGGTATTTAGTAGCTGAATGTACAACGATATCAGCCCCTTGAGTAATCGGTGTTTGATAGATTGGGCTATAGAAAGTATTATCAACAATAACTACTGCACCTTTGTCATGAGCAATTTTGGTCACTTTTTCAATATCAAACTCAATCATGAGTGGGTTTGTCGGTGTTTCGATGTAGACAATATCGGTATCATCTGTAATAGCCGCGATCATCTCATCTTCTGTATTTGTGTATTCAAAAAAGAAACGCCCTTCTTTTTCCTTGTCATTAAACCAACGGAAAGAACCTCCGTAAAGGTCACGCGCAGCTACAACCTTGCTACCTACTGGGAAAATTTCAAAGGCCAAAACAATGGCGCTCATCCCTGAACTTGTCGCAATAGCATAATCTGCTTTTTCAATAGCTGCAAGTGTTTTTTCCACTGTTGCGCGTGTTGGATTTTTAGTTCGTGTATAGTCAAAACCAGTAGAATGGCCAAATTCTGGATGTTGGTAAGTTGTTGAAAAATGAATTGGTGAAGCCAGGGCTCCTGTTGCTTCATCCGAATTGATTCCTGCGTGTGCCAAAATGGTTTCTAATTGATATTCTTGTGTCATAATGCGCCCTTTCTACATGGTAAAGTGGATATACTCTATATCTATGACCTCTATTTTATCACTATTTTCTGAAAATAATGGTAAGTTCATCATACGGATTCTTGATAGTTAGTTATAGTTTATTTCTATAACCTAAAAAGACAGATAGATACTGACTCTATTTTAAAATAAGCCCAATTTTTGAGATTGTCAAAAGTAGGTTTTCAAGCATCAAAAAGTGCCTGAAACATCATAGTTTCAAGCACTAAGAAATGATTTAAAAGTCTCGCTGCAATCCGAAGTAAGCTACTGACTTACTTTTTATCAAATAAGCGATATCTGATTTCTTCCAAAGCCATAATAACAAACGGACAAGCAAGTAAATAGAGCCAATCATCAAGTCCAATAGGTGCAGTGTTAAATAACGTGTGGAAGAAAGGCACGTAAGACAGGATGATAAAGAGGACAATTTCTAAAACAATCCCTAAGCTAATAATCCGATTAGCAAATGGTTTAACTTGGAATATAGACCCTCTACCTTTACGACTATTCATAGCCATACCAATTTGGGTAAAGATAATAGCTCCTAAGGTCATAGTAGTTGCCTCTCGATAGAGAGGACCTGAGCTGGCCAAATGGTTTAAGTTACCTTGATTAACCCAATAATTAAGGAAGAAAGCCCCCATAGCTAAGGCTGCTTCAATCAGTCCATACCAGACAAAAGCTTTAATCAATAATTGTCGATTGAGCAAGCGATCTGAAAGACGTCTTGGCGGTCTATCCATAACGCCCTCTTCAGGTGGTTCAACCCCCAATCCCAAAGCAGGTACCATATCTGTCCCCAAGTCAATAGCTAGGATTTGCATAACCGTTAAGGGAAGAGGTATGCGTCCCAAAGAGAACAAGAAGAAAGCAGAGGGTACGGCTTCTGGCGTGTTGGAATTAAAAATATAAGTCAGGAATTTTTGAATATTTCTATAAACTGCACGACCTTCTTCGACAGCATGAACAATAGAAGCAAAATGATCATCTGTTAAAATCATATCTGCGGATTCCTTGGCAACATCAGTTCCCGATATTCCCATAGCTACACCGATATCAGCTTTTTTAAGGGCAGGGGCATCATTAACACCATCACCAGTAACAGCGACAACTTCGCCAAGTTCTTGAAGGGCATTGACCACACGGTATTTTTGTTCAGGAGCCACACGAGCAAAAACGATTTCGCCTTTAAGAGCTTCTTTGAGCTGATTGTCATCCATACCAGCTAGTTCAAGGCCTGAAACAACACGCGCATCGTCCCCTTGTACAATTCCGATTTTCTTAGCAATGCTAAGAGCTGTCAAACCATAATCACCTGTCACCATGATAATACGAATACTAGCTCTATGGCATTTTTCAATGGCTTCACGCACACCCTGACGTGGCGGATCACTCATGGCAACCAAGCCTAGAAAGACCATATTGTCCTCCAAGGTCTGCATGTCCCACTTGTCTTCTCCAACATGCTCACTGTCTAAGGGTCTATAGGCTACTGCTAAAACACGTAAACCATCGCGAGCAAACTGGTCGTTAGCCGCAAGGATAGCCTGACGCTCAGTAGCTGTCAATGATTTAATCATTCCTTGATTATCATAATAGTCTGAGCAAAGCTCCATCACTTCTTTCGGAGCACCTTTTGTGATGGAGATATGATGACTGCCATCCAATCCTGACTCAAGCTTATGCACTGTTGTCATCCGTTTACGATCAGAATCAAAGGGAATCTCCTTGATACGAGGGGCCCAAATATGATTGTCATTTAAATTAATTCCTGCTTTTTCGGCGAGAACATTAAGACAAGCCTCAGTTGGATCACCTAAAATTGTATAATTGGGATTATCAGCACTAGGTGCCACAACTTGAGCATTACTAGCCAAATGAGAGAAGCGGACCAAACGATTGAGAAGCTCATTTTCTTTAAGAGAAACAGGTCGTTCTTCCTGCTCAATCTGTCCTTCTGATGCATAACCCAGCCCAGTTACCTCATAACTGTCTGACAAAGTCCATAGATGGTTAACCGTCATGGCATTTTGCGTTAAAGTCCCTGTTTTATCTGAACAAATAACAGAAGTTGCTCCCAGCGTCTCAACCGAAGACAACTTCTTAACCAAAGCATGGTCCTTAGCCATGCGCTGAACGGCCATGGCTAAAGATAGAGTAACTGTGGGAAGAAGCCCCTCAGGAATAAAGGCCACAATCATCCCCAATGCAAAAATAAAGGCTTGAGACAAAGGCTGATGGACTAATAGAGTCGCTGCGACCATAAAGAAGAGACCTACAGACACCGCAATAACTGAAATCTGTTTAGTCAAATGGTCTAATTCTTTCTGAAGGGGACTCTTTTCCTGAGCAAGATTCTGTGTCAAATCCGCAATCTGTCCAAACTCAGTTTTCATCCCGATAGCAGATACTATAAAATGTCCAGAACCAGAAGAGACTGTAGTCCCTGCAAATACCATATTGTCATACTCTAACTCAGTCTTGTCGGGAGTCAAATCTGCTTGATCTGACTTATAAATAGGATTAGACTCACCAGTGAGGGCAGACTGATTAACCTGCAAATCTGTCACAGCGACCAAGCGTCCATCTGCAGAAATACGGTCTCCTTCTTCAATGAAAACCAAGTCACCTGGCACCAAGTCCTGAGCTAGAATCTTATCCTCCTTACCATCACGAAGAACTCGCGCATAGGATGGAAGAAGCTTATTAAGAGCTGCCGTCGCCTGACTTGCCCTATATTCTTGAATAAAGCTAAAGAGGCCATTAATAATGTTGACCAACCAAATTGCAATCCCCAACTCTAAACTATGAGAAAGCATAGCGATAAAGCCACCAACCCACAATAAGAGGGCCATAAGACTTGTAAAATGCCTGAAAAAGACCAGCCAAATAGGCTCCTTCTTACTTTCCTTCAATTGGTTAGGACCATACGTCGCCTGCCTCTCCTTGACTTCTTGAGAACTTAGGCCTTGATGACTTGTTTGCAACACCTCGTAAACCTGTTCGGAAGTATAGGTTCCTAATTTTATATGTTTCCTGTCTAGAATCAGCCATAATCCTTTCCTCGATTCTAAATCATTAAAACGATTTCATTTTTTCACCCCTATTATACTCCTTTTTCAGAAAAGGTTGAAAAGAAAAAAACCAAGCCACATGACTTGGTTTAGATTTTATTTAATATGTAATTTAGCACGTAGGCTAGCTGCTCGGGCACCAAGCAATTGGTCAGCCATACGAGTTACAAGAGCAAGAACACCATAGACACCGATTCCAAGGCCTCCTCCAATGACCAAGTAAATCACACTACCCATACGGCTTGTTGGTGACAGTACAAACTGGAACAACCAATAGAAGACCGCAACTGGAATAGCCATGAGCACTGTAAGGATGCAGATGAGCAAGGCTTTTCTAAACACTGTCTTACGACTAAAGTGCGTAACAGTGTGGAGGTGATTATACATGAGAGCAATTGGAACACCTAAACCGATGGCTGTTGAAATAACCGGGCCAAGGGCTCCTAAGAAAATAATCAATGGCAGCTGTAGAATAGCCTTAACTAAAACCCCAATCGCAAAATAGTTAATAGCTTTACGGGTTTCAAAGATTGCCTGAAGCATTGGTGCTAAAACGCTATACAAGGCCAAGAAAATAACTTGAATCAGACTGGCTACAAAGAGCAAGTGGGCCTGACTATCTGGTGCCCCGTAAAAAACTGTGTAAAGTGGTTTAGCTAAAATCACTGATCCTATAATGGCAGGAACAATAAAGAGCAAAAGCAACTGTAAGTTATTAATAATCAGTTTAGCCGCCCCCTTAAGATCCTTCTTAACCATATTTTCAGTCAAGAGTGGAATCCCAACCCCGGCAATAGAAAGAGCAACGGCAATCAAAATCATGGTAATCTTACTTGGGTTTGAAGACAAGTAAGCATAGAGAACCTGAAGTTGACTGTTACTATAGCTTGTAAACTTCTCCATAGTACGGATAAAGGTCCATTGATCAATCAGTTGGAAAAGCTGAATAGCAGATCCAGTGATAATAAAAGGGACAGCTTCCTTAAAGGTTTCAATAACAATTGCAGTTGGATTGATATCCGGATGAACAGCCTGCTTGCCAAAGAGACTCTTGAGCTTGCCCTCCTTCCAAAGGTAGAAGAAAAGCACCCCATAACTAGCCAACATACCGATGAAAGCGGCAAAAGTCGATTGAACAACTGCCGTCACATAATCGCCTGTCCCAATTTTCATGATGAAGAAGGTCGCCAACAGCATCCAAATAACACGGATAATCTGTTCCGCAATCTGACTCAAGGCATAAGGCTTCATGTTGTTAAAGCCTTGGAAAAAGCCTCGTAAAACAGACATCGATGGGAAAATAACAACTGCCCAAGAAAGACTACGCATGACGCGAACCAGATCTTCGTCTCCCCCAGAAAGGTAAGACATCCACGGCGAAGCAAAGTACATGAAAACGCCAAAGATCAGTCCGAGACCAATCATGTAATACAAGATACGCTTGAGTAAGAAGAAACTCGTCTCCATCTTTCCAAGTGTGTTGTATTTAGACACCTGTTTGGCAATTGCGACTGGAATACCCGCTGTTGAAATCAAGAGGAAAAGAGCATAAATATTATACCCTTGACCAAAGAGGGCATTGGCTTGGTCACCTTGTTTACCCATCCAAGCATACCAAGGAATAATGTAGAGTGCCCCCTAATAGACGGCTGATAATATTGGATGCTGTCATCCATGCCGTCCCTCTTAGCATCTGCTGCTGCTGTGTATCAGTTTTAGTTTCAGTCATAACTTTCTTTCTAGAGAATAAAATATAATCTAGTTTATTATAAACTTTGGCTGTGACTTGTAAAACAAGAACATTAAGGCTAAAATAGGAACTATGATTACTATTGAACAAGTTCTAGAGGTTCTTAAAAAGGACCATAATTTTAGAGATATTATCGACCAAGACAAGTACTACTATTCATGGACTGGGGTGACTTTTGATCATCTTTCTTATGATAGTCGTGATGTCACACCATCGTCCCTCTTCTTTGCCAAAGGGGCTGCCTTCAAGCCTGAATTTTTAGAGAATGCTGTCAAAGCTGGCTTGAGTTTCTACGTGGCTGAAAAAGATTATCAAGTGGGGATTCCTGCCATTATCGTATCAGATATTAAGCAGGCTATGAGTCTCGTTGCTCAGGCCTTCTACCAATACCCTCAAGACAAGCTTAAATTGCTGGCTTTCACTGGGACAAAAGGGAAAACAACAGCAGCCTACTTTGCCTTCAATATTCTCAAGCAAAGTCATAAACCTGCTATGCTTTCAACCATGAACACGACACTAGACGGAAAAACCTTCTTCAAGTCTACCTTAACAACACCTGAGAGTTTGGACCTTTTCCGTATGATGGCTGAAGCTGTTGCTAATGGCATGACCCATCTGATTATGGAAGTCTCAAGTCAAGCCTATCTGACTAAGCGTGTCTATGGACTGACTTTTGATGTAGGTGTCTTTCTTAACATCAGCCCAGACCATATTGGGCCTATTGAACATCCAACCTTTGAAGACTACTTCTACCATAAGCGCCTCCTCTTGGAAAACAGTCGAGTTGTTATCGTCAATAGCGGTATGGATCACTTTGCTTTTATCGCTGAGGAAGTTGCGGATAAAGAGCATGACTTCTATGGTAAAAACTCCGACAATGCTGTTAAACATGGCTCAGGTTTTAGCTTTAAGGCAAGTGGGAAATTAGCTGGTGACTATGATATCCAACTTATCGGTGACTTTAACCAGGACAATGCTATGGCTGCTGGTCTGGCCTGCCTACGTCTCGGAGCTAGCCTTCAAGACATCAAGGAAAGGAATCGCTCAAACCTCTGTTCCAGGGCGTATGGAGGTTCTAATCCAAACTAATGGAGCTAAGACATTTGTTGACTATGCTCACAATGGGGATAGCCTAGATAAGCTCTTACAAGTCGTAACTAGCCATCAAGATGGTCGTATTAGTCTAATTCTAGGAGCTCCTGGAAATAAGGGTGAAAGTCGTCGTAAAGACTTTGGGACATGTCCTCAATACCTACCCTGATGTTGATGTCATCCTAACAGCTGATGATCCTAACAAGGAAGATCCTCTTGCTATCTGTCAGGAAATTGCTAGCCACATCAGTCGCGAGGTTCGTATCATTGTTGATCGAGAGGAAGCTATTAAAACAGCAATGTCTGAGACTACAGACTCTAAAGACGCTGTGGTTATCGCTGGTAAAGGTGCTGATGCCTTCCAGATCGTAAATGGTAAACGTGATAACTATGCTGGCGATATTGAAGTCGCTAAGAAATATTTGTAAAAAGATTCAATGATGTGTCATTGATCTTTTTTTTACAAATTAAAGCAATACTACCGATAACGTCTCAATTGAGGTGGTTCATAAGACTGGACGAAAAGCTTCAATTTCTGAAAAATCATCTGTAAAGAGGAATTTTGCTGCAGTTTCAGCCTCCAAAAAATCATGAGCAACCATGGTATCTAACATCGTTTTCATAGCATCATAATAGCCCTTGAGATTGAAGAAAACACAGGGTTTGTCCAACTTACCGACTCGAGCAGCTGCAATAGCTTCAGAGATTTCTTCCAGTGTCCCTAGACCTCCTGGAAGTGCGATAAAGAGATCTCCTTGCTCTAGCATAGCAGTCTTTCGTTCTGCCATAGTTTCTACTATTGTCATTGAGGTTAACCCCTCATAAGCTATCTCCCTATCTTTGAGGAATTGTGGCATAATGCCATGAGCCTGTCCACCATTTTCCAAAACCGTATCACCAAGAACTCCCATAAGTCCCATCTTACTGCCACCATAGACTAGGGTATGCCCATTTTTAGCAATCCACTGACCCAAGGCAATCGTTGCTTTCTTAAAGCTAGGATTATCACCCATATTAGCTCCCAAATAGACCGTTACTTTCATTGAAGTCCTCCTTTTTATTCTATTATAACGCAAAATTCCTGCCATAACTGACAGGAATTTTTTCTTAGTCTTTACGCTCCAAATTACGAAGCATTTCATCAATTTTATTACCGTATTCGATAGACTCATCTTTAATAAAGGTCAAATCCGGAATCTTATACATAGTCAATTTTTTACCAAGTTCACGCTTGATTGTCCCAGTAGCCTTTTCAAGACCAGTTTGTGCTTTTTGGTTATCTGAGGCCAAGGTTGAATGAATAGTGTAAAAAATCTTAGCAGCTGACAAATCACCAAGCATCTGTACATCTGTGATAGTGACATCTTGCACGCGTGGGTCACGAACTTTCTTTTGAAGAATTTCATTGACCTCACGTTTGATTTCCATACCAACACGGTCTACACGAAATGAATTTCCCATAGTCTTATCCTTTCTCTCTTATTATGATGGAACAAAAGCCAGGCCAGATGACCTAGCTTTGTCTCCTAAGTAAGCTTTCTTAAAAGCTAACAAAATTAACGTTTAATTTCTTCCATAATGTAAGCTTCGATAACGTCATCAACTTTAATATCGTTATAGTTTTCAATCATCAAACCACCCTCTTGAGCGTTTCCGACTTCTTTAACGTCATCTTTAAAGTGTTTTAAGCTTGCCAATTTACCATCAAAAATAACGACACCATCACGAATCACACGGGCACTTGAATCACGAGTGATTTTACCACTAGTAACCATGAACCCACCGATTGTTCCGACTTTAGAAACCTTGAAGGTTTCACGGATAATAGCTTCACCAATGACTTTTTCTTCAAATTCAGGATCAAGCATCCCTTTCATGGCATCTTCGATTTCTTCGATAACCTTGTAGATGATGCTGTGAAGACGAATTTCAACTTCATCAGTTTCCGCTTGTTGACGTGCTTGTGGGGTAGGACGAACGTTAAATCCGATAACAACAGCATCTGAAGCTTCCGCAAGAGTAATATCAGATTCGTTGATAGCACCTACTGCTGAGTGAACAACATTAACACGAACACCCTCAACATCAATCTTAAGAAGTGATGCTGCCAAGGCTTCAACAGAACCTTGTACGTCGGCCTTGATGATAACATTAACAGTCTTCAATTCACCAGCTTTAAGGGTATCAAAGAGGTTATCAAGACTAACACGATGTGTTTGTTGACGTTGTTTCATAAGGGCACGTTTGGCACGTTCTTCACCGGCTGCACGAGCTGCTTTTTCGTCTTCATAAACGGCAAAATGGTCACCCGCCATAGGCGCTTCGTTCAAACCAGTAATTGAAACTGGTGTTGATGGTGCTGCAGTCTTAATACGACGACCAAGGTCATTGGTCATAGCACGGACACGACCGAAGGTATTACCAACAACGATTGGGTCTTGAACATGCAAGGTACCTTGTTGAACAAGGAGGGTTGCAACCGCACCTTTACCTTTATCCAAACGCGCTTCAATAACGGTACCGATGGCACGAACTGTTGGGTCAGCTTTAAGTTCTTCCACTTCAGCCACAAGAAGAACTGTTTCAAGCAACTCTTCAATATTTTGACCAAACTTCGCTGAAATTTCAACGAATTCGCTATCACCACCCCATGCAGTTGAGATAACGCCATGTTCAGCCAATTCACCGATTACACGCTCTGGGTTAGCACCTGGTTTATCAATCTTGTTAATCGCAACAATGATTGGAACACCAGCAGCCTTAGAGTGGTTGATGGCTTCAATAGTTTGTGGCATTACACCGTCATCCGCAGCTACAATCAAGATAGTAATATCTGTAACAGAAGCACCACGGGCACGCATAGATGTAAAGGCTGCGTGTCCTGGAGTATCAAGGAAGGTGATTTTCTTACCACCCTCTTCAATTTGGTAGGCACCAATATGCTGTGTGATACCACCAGCTTCTCCAGTCGCAACACGTGAGTTACGAAGGGTATCAAGAAGGGTTGTTTTACCATGGTCAACGTGTCCCATGATAGTAACAACTGGTGCACGTTCTACCATAGCATCTTTATTGAGGTAGTCTTCGTCAACAAAGAAACGTTCGATATCAGCATTATCGACTTCTTCTTTCTTGGTTGCCTCAATACCGTAGTCAACCATCAACAACTCAATAGTATCCCCATCAAGAGATTGGTTCTGAGTTGCCATAACACCCATCATGAAGAGTTTCTTAACGATTTCAGCTGGCTCACGTTTAATACGTTTTGCGATTTCTGCAACCGTCATGCCTTCAGTATATTCAAATTCTTTTGGTAATTCATGGAATTTACGCTCTGTTACTGGTTTTGGAGCTGAATTACCACGGTTATTTTTACCTTTTTTATTTTTTTTTTTATTCCAGTTACTATTTCGTTGATTTCTCACTTGGTTTTGATTATTCCACTTATTATTTCTTGTTTGCTTAGGTCCATCTTCATTCTCGCGACGATTATCACGTGATTTATCTGGACGTGCCTTTTTACGACGTGTATCTTGTGCTTGCGCAGCTGGAGCTGGTTGAGCAGCCGGTGCTGGTTTGGGAGCTGGCTTAGCTTCAGCAACTGCTTTTGAGCAGCGACTTCAGCCTGTTGTTTTTCTTTTCTTGCCTTTTCCTGCTCTTTCGCACGGCGTTGCTCTGCAGCTTTTTCTTCACGGAAGCGTGTTTCACTTTGACGTGAATATTCTGCATTTTGCTCTGCTTTCAAGGCTGCTGCACGCGCTTTAAAGTCAATACGTGGACCTGCCTGATTGTTGCGGGCAGCATCGTTACGTTTATTTCGACCTTGATCATTGCGCTGTTTACCTTGGAAATTACGGTCACGATTACTATTGTTATCGCGGTTTCCATTGTTACGGTTACCTTGACCATTTCCATTTTGGTTGCGACGATCATTATTCTGACGTTTACCTTGATCGTTTCCTTGTTGATTTCGGTTACGATTACGGTTGTCACGGCCTCCGCCGTTCTGACGACGCTCTGCTTCTGCCTTGGCACGTGCTTCACGTTCTGCCTTAAAATTACGGCTTTGTGGTTTTTTCGGAGTCGCAGGGGCTTCTTTGACTTCAGCCTTCGATGCTTCTTTAGCTGGAGCTGATTTGGCAACAGGTGCCTTATCAACCTTAGGCGCTACCTTTTCCTCTTTAGGAGTTGGTGTCGCTTTAGGAGCTGGCTTGCTTTCAGCCTTAGCTGTTCCCCCTTTTAAACTTGAAGTGATACGATTAGCATCAGCTTCTTCAACTGATGAGGAGTGGCTCTTCACAGAAAGACCAAGTTCTTGAGCTTTTGCAACAACAACCTTGCTTTCTACACCAACCTCTTTTGCGATTTCATATAATCGTTTCTTTGACACGTGATGTCCTCCTATTCTTTAGTCCATAAGAGTCCTCATTTTCTTTGAAAATCCAGCATCAACTACAGCAACCGTTTTTCTTGGTTTACCAATAGCCATGCTTAATTCCAGTGCGTTAAACACTGTGGAGACTTCTATATTATAGTAGTTACATTTATCAGTCGTCTTTTTAGTCACGTTACTACCAGCATCATTGGCAAGAAAAACTAGTCTCGCCTGTCCCTGATTGAACTGCCTTGATGACAAGTTCTTCGCCAGAAATAAGTTTTCCAGCTCTTTGTGCTAGTCCCAACATATTTGACAATTTTTCTGTGTTATTCAAGACCTAACTCTCTTCTTTTGACCTTGTGATCCACATAAGCAATGAGTTCATCATAAAAACTTTCAGGAACATCCATGGAGAAACTATGGTTAAAAGCACGTTTCTTTTTAGCTTGGAGAGCTTCTTCATTATCTAATTTAATGTAAGCACCTCGGCCATTTTTCTTTCCTGTTGGATCAATGAAAATCTCACCATCTTTAGTTTTTACAATGCGGAGCAAATCACGTTTATCAATGATTTCTCCTGAGACAACTGATTTACGTAAAGGTATTTTTCGTGTTTTAGCCATCAAACACCTCTATGTTCTTCTTATTCTGCTTCTGTTGTTTCAGTTACTTCTTCTGTTGTGACTTCAACAGGTGTAGCATCTTCTGCAACAATCTCGTCAACAACTTCCTCAGTAGCAGCCTCAGCTTTTTCAGCTTCGAGTGCTTCATATTCAGAAGCTGACTTGATGTCAATACGGTAACCAGTCAAATGAGCTGCCAAACGAACGTTTTGTCCACGACGACCAATTGCAAGAGATAATTTGTTATCTGGTACAACTACTGTCGCACGTTTGCTATCATCTTCGTCAAAGAGAACATAGTCCACTTCAGCCGGTGCAATAGCATTGTAGATAAATTCAGCTGGATCTTCAACCCATTGAATAACATCAATATTTTCCTCAACAGGAACTTCAATTCCTGTCTTAGCATCCAAACGTGTTGGGTGGAAACGGCTGACAACTTTCTTGATGTTGCTTCCACCACGACCAACGATAGTACCAATAGCATCAACGTTAGGGTTATGACTACGAACAGCAACTTTGGTACGATCACCAGCTTCACGAGACACGCTCATGATTTCTACAGTTCCATCAAATACTTCAGGAATTTCTTGTTCCATGATACGTTTGATGAATTCTGGATGGCTACGGCTTACAAAGACGTTAACACCTTTAGGGTTGTTTTCAACTTTATAAACATAAACATCGATGACGTCGTGTGACTTAAAGCTTTCACCAGGAATTTGGTCTTGGCGTGACAATTGAGCTTCAAGTGTTCCAAGATTGACATAAATGAAACGTTGGTCAAAGCGTTCAACTGTTCCTTGCATGATTTCACCTTCATGTTGCTTATAGTCATTATAAGTAATTTCACGCATCTGCTTGCGCATCTTTTCCATAATGGTTTGTTTGGCAGATTGCGCTGCGACACGGCCAAATTCATCGACTGACTCTTCAAAACGAATCTTGTCACCAAGCTCGTAGGCAGAGCTGATAGCAAGGGCATCTTTCAAGCTAATTTCCAAACGACTATCAAAGACTTCATCTACAACTTCACGAACAGTATAAACTTGAAAATCACCTGTTTTTTCATTGAATTCAACTACAGCTGATTCTGACTGACCATAACGACGCTTGTAGGCTGACTTAAGCGATTCAACCACAGCATCGATGATATCTTCCTTGTTAATGTGTTTTTCTTCTTCCAAGACACGGAAGGCTTCTAGCATTTCTTTGCTCATATTCTTTGTTGTTTTAGCCTCTAAAGGCTAAAACTGGCATCCTTTCTTTATTTACACTAAGAGTTTTAGAGTTTGACTGCCAAACGAGCTTTAGCAACTGTTTGATAGGGAATCTCAACAGTTTTATGGCGAGTCTTATCAAGGTAATCAATTGTTAGGGTTTCCCCATCAAAGGCCACCAAGTCACCTTGGAAAATCTTGATCTTATCAATAGCCTTGTAAAGACTAACATTGATATATTGACCAACAGCATTTGTCAAAGCTTCTTTGGTTTTTAAGGGACGCTCTAACCCTGGACTAGAAACTTCCAGCATGTATTGATCCGGGAAAGGATCAGGCTGAATAGTATCCAAGAGGGGACTGATAATTTCAGTCAAGTCTGCAGTATCTTCTACAGTAATACCTCCTGGCTTATCAATCAAAACTGACAAGACATAGTCACCGCCAAGCTTTTCGTACTCGATATCGACCAGTTCGTATGGCTCAGGAATAGCTGGAGCTACGACTGCCGTCACGAGATCAATAATTTTTTGCGACATTATGACCTCCTTACACACACAAGAGACGAAGTTTCTACTCCGCCTCTCTTTCGTTATTTTCCTATATTATAGCATAGCTCAAAAGCCATTGCAAGGAATAACCATATCATTTCAAAGCAAAAAGGTTGGGAATCACCCAACCTTATTTATTGCGCCGCTGGAACAGTGCTGTAAGTAGTCACACCCGATCCATTATTATTGTATGTAGGGGTTGTCGTACCTTGTTCCTGAACATAATTACCTGTGTTTTCACTATAGTTATTGCTATAGGTAGTGCCTCCATTGTAGGTACTTACCGATCCACCACCTGCTGCCTCAGATGGCCAGGCCTCATAATTTGAAGATACTTCACTCGAAGCCACGCTTCCTTTGGAATTAACAAAATCATCTGAGCCATAGTTAGAGCTACCAGAACCATAGAGAACCAAACTAGTCTTAAGATTAGATTCAGAGACTTTTTTCTTACCAACTTCCTTCTTGATACGATTTTGCACCTTAAGAATATCCTCAGTGGAGGCTACTTGATAGCTTCCTCCATTGATCATGGCATCCGAACCGGCCAATTGGTATGATTTAATATTTTTAAGGGCATCACTATAACCCATCAAGCTACGCAAAGTATTGGTATCACCAAGATCGATACTTGTCTGAACATTAGAACTTACAGCCGATAAAATTTTCTTGTAAGAACCAATAGAGTCCATCTTCAAGAGCTTAGCTACAACTTTTTGAATAACCTCACGTTGACGTTTTTGTCGACCATAGTCACCATCAGGGTCATCATAACGCATACGTGAATAGACTAAAGCTTGCTCACCATTGATTTTATGGGTTCCGGGCTCAACTTTTGCCTGAAATTCAGGTTCATTTTCTGCAATCGAAATTGGAAAATCAAAATGATTCGTTACCTCAATACCACCAACAGCATCTACCAGATCAATCATACCCTGCATATTAATCAGTGCATAATAGTCAATATCAATATCCAAAACCTTTTGAATGGTTGAAATAGCCAAGTCAGCACCACCTTCAGCATATGCTGAATTTAGTTTGCTTCACCCGACCCCTCAATATCTGTCAAAAGGTCACGTTCCAAACTGGTCATGGTTGTTTTCTTAGTCTTAGGGTTCACTGTTACCAAAATCATGGTATCAGAGTTTCCTTCCCAGGTTTCCTTACGTTCTTTGGATCCTGTATCTACCCCCATCAAGAGAATAGTTATAGGCTTAGTCTGTTGAATAGCCTTACTATTCCCCGAAGTTGCTTTAGAAGCCCTAAACGTTTTTGACAATTCGCCTGTGGCGTAATTATAAGTTGTCGTTAGGTAAATACCAGCAGCTACTACTGTCGTTGCAAAAATCGCCAACAACATCAATAAAATTTTTCGTCCAAGTTTCATGTTTTTTCCTAATCTATGAGTTTAGCCATAAGGTAAACATCTAGAAATTCTCCATTTTTAGTTCTTGCACCACGTTTCTTAGTGCCTTCAATGTCAAATCCAAATTTTTGATAGAGATGAACCGCACGTTCATTACGTGCTTGAACTGTCAACTCTAAGCGGCGGATAGCTGGGGTATGATCTGTCCAGTCAATCATTGTTTCCATAAGAAACTGGCCAACACCATTCCCCCAGTAGGGTTTAGAAACCGCAATAAATACATCGCCAATATGACTAGTCTTAGTATCTTGATCAGAGGTAACATTACAAACACCAATGACCTCATGACCCAATTTCGCCACCAAACAAATCTCATTAAGCCTATGCTGATGACCTTCAATATAAGTGGCTAACTGTTCAGCACTCAGTATAGAACTTCTATCATCTTGTGCTAGAAAATCCGATTCCAAGGCTACAGTCTCTAGTAAACAAGCTAGAGAGGCAGCATCCTCTCTCTTTGAGCTTCCTCAATGACTAATTCTTGCTCAGCCATTTACCATTTCCTCCTGAATCTCCTTACTTCTAGGACCGAAAGATTCAATAAGCAACTGACGTCCATCTCCATGATGAGATATCGAAATTAGGAGATAATCCCCTAACAGACTCTCGTCTAGGAGCTCACCCCACTCGATGATTGTCACACCTTCACCATACAGAAAATCATCTAAATCAATAGAATCTGGATCATCACCAATGCGGTAGACATCTAAATGATAGAGTGGCAGTCGCCCCTCATACTCCCTTACAATAGTATAGGTTGGACTCTTTATCATCTGTGAAATATCCAAACCTTTGGCAATTCCCTTAGTTAAGGTTGTTTTGCCAGCTCCCAGATCACCTGAGAGAACAATTATATCTCCAGAATCGAGCAGTCGACCTAGCTTTTGGCCGATACTAATCAATTCTTCTTCATTTTGACTGTAAATCATGTTTTCATTATATCAAAAAATAAAAATATGGACTAGAATCCACTGTAAAAATACAGTAGAAACTTATAAATATTGAATCATTTAAGTAAGAAGTTAAGATGTGTATTTTAATCTTCAATTTATTTTAACCACATCAATCACTCATAGATTAGAAATGTTTTTGTAAAACTTACTATAGTTTCAAAAGTTAACCAATAGTAACTCTCTCACATTCCTCCAGATAAAAATCGCAAAAGAAAAAGCCTGACAAATGTACAGACTTTTTACTTTCAAGCTTTAGAACACAGCCATACTGATGAAGTTAAGGATAAACAAGATATCCAAAATCCACATAATAAAGTGGACATCCTTAGCTTGACCTTTGACGATTTTGACCAAAGTATAAGTAAGGAAACCAGCTGCGATACCATAGGTAATGCTATATGAGAATCCCATGAAAACAGAAGTGAAGAAGGCAGGAATAGCTTCAGACAAGTCTTCCCAATCGACACTCTTAAGGTTAGAGAGCATCATAACACCTACAATAATAAGGATAGGCGCTGTGGCAGCATTAGGAACGATTGACACCACTGGACTAAAGAAACTAGAAATGGCAAAGAGTACAGCAACCACAAGAGCTGTCAAACCAGTACGTCCACCAGCACCAATACCTGCTGCAGATTCAACGTAAGTTGTAACGTTTGAAGTCCCTGCAATGGCACCAATACTTGTACCAACAAGGTCAGAGTAAAGAGCACGGTCAAGAGCTTTTGATTCGTTGTTATCACCTGTTGAAGCAATGATACCAACCTTCTCACCAGTACCAATCAAGGTACCGATAGTATCGAAGATATCAGTCAATGAAAAGGCAAGAATAGCCATAAAGACACCAGGCAAACGAGAAACATCTGCAAAGAGTGATCCCAATCCCTTAGATCCAAGCGCTGCACCAAAGACCTGACCAAGATCTTTAATAGATGATGTCAAGCTAGCTGCGTGCCAGTCAATGCTTCCAAGATCAACGACACCAGCAAAAATAGCAATGATAGTCGTTACGAGGATTGAAAGAAGAACACCACCACGAATACCTTTAACAATAAAGAAAATCGCAATCGCAAGACCAATCAAACCTACAATTACAGTTGGGTTATTGAAAGCAACCAAACCTGGTGTAGCTGACGATGAAGCTGTAATTGAAGCCTTGGCCATGTCAGCACCTTTGCCTGCTACAGTGTAGGTATGTGGATTAATTGAGAATTTCAAGAAACCAGCATTTTTAATCCCAACATAGGCAAGGAAAACACCGATACCTGCTGAAATAGCAGATTTGAGAGCTGTTGGAATAGACTCAATAATCATCTTACGTACTTTAGTTACTGTGATGATCAATGAAATAACACCACATAGAAAGACCATTGCTAAGGCCTCTTGCCAAGTGTAACCCAAAGAAAAGACCACTGTGTAGGTGAAGAAGGCATTAAGCCCCATACCAGGCGCTTGGGCGTATGGTAGGTTAGCATAAAATGCCATCATCAACGTCCCTGCAACCGCACCAATAATTGTTGCTAAGAAAACACCTTGTGCAGGCATTCCTGTTTGGGCCAACATCGCTGGGTTAACAAAGAGGATGTAAGACATGGCAAAGAAAGTTGTCAATCCGGCAGTCACTTCTGTACGGACGTCAGTACCATGTTCTTTCAATTTGAAAAACTTTTCCATGAAAGTTTAGACTCCTTAATAAAAAATATTGTCAAAATCCGAATAATTTCGGAACATTCTCACGTAGAATGCAACATTACTATTCTACCTGAAATTATTTGACGGTGCAAGGTTTATTTCCTGAGACTTTTCTTATGAAAAACCGAACGTTCTTAGAAAGCTCTTTCTTAATCACCAACAAAGGACAGATTTTTGCTATAATAGGAACATGACAAAAAAATTGATTGCACTAGATCTTGATGGAACGCTCTTGCGCCCAGATGGAACTATTTCAGAATTTACACAAAAAACGATTAAAGACGTACAAAACAAAGGACACCAAGTCGTTATTGCTACAGGTCGTCCTTATCGTATGGCTATTGACCATTACAAAACACTAGGGTTAGAAACACCACTCATCACCTTTTAACGGCTCTTTGACCAATCTTCCAGACCAAGACTGGGCTTATGAGCATTCGGTTAAATTAGATAAGAAATATCTGATTAGCCTCTTACAACGCCATGATGAATTAGAGATGGATTTTCTGGCTAGTGAATATCGAAAACACTTCTATATCACTATGAATCACCCAGAGCGTATTCAACCACAACTCTTTGGTGTTGATAAAATTATTGAGGCTATGCGTTTAGAACCAACTAAAATCACGCGCAACCCTAACGCTCTCCTTATGCAAACTCGTCATGAGGATAAGTACCAACTTGCCGATGACATCAAGAAGGACTTCAAGGAAGAAATTGAAGTTGATTCTTGGGGTGGACCCGCTTAATATCTTGGAATTTTCACCTAAAGGCATAAACAAGGCCTACGCCCTAAACTACTTACTTAAGGCCATGCGCAAATCAACGGATGATCTGATTGCTTTTGGAGACGAACACAACGACACAGAGATGTTGGAACTTGCTAAAACTGGTTATGCCATGAAGAATGCTAGCTCTGTCCTTCTCCCCCACGCTAACGAACAAATTGAGTGGACTAATGAAGAGGATGGCGTTGCTCGCAAACTCCAGGAACTCTTTTTATAAATAACAAAAGACACCGAAAATTTCTTCGGTGTTTTTTCTTATGATTAAGGTAAAATAGCCACTGCACGCACTGGGGAGCCTGTCGCCTTGTCCCAGTGAGGAAATGCAATCGAAATCAAAGCACCAACGGCTGGAACTTGATCCAATTGATTCAAGACTTCCACCTGATAAATGTTTTGTTCCAAGAGGTAGTATTCGTTAACCAAGCCATGTTCTGCTGCTGGAATACCAGCATCTGTATCAAAAGTCTCATGACCGACAGCCTTAACATGGCGTTCATGAATCAAGAATTCTAGAGCTTCGCGGCTCCAACCTGGACTTTGCTGAACCCCATTTTCATCAAGGTTGCGCATAGCATCTTGATCTGGCCAACGCTTCGACCAATCACTACGAAAAGCGACAAAGGCCCCTTCAGTAATTTTTCCATGCTCTGCTTCAAAGTCTAAGATATCTTGTTTGCTCAAGATAAAGTTTGGATTCGCAGCAACTTCTTTAGACTTGTCGATAACATAGAGTGGTAAAAGAAGATCTTTGAGGGCAATCTCATCCAACCAACGACCACCTTCTACAAAGTGAATCGGTGCATCAATATGCGTTCCGTATTGACCAACCACTGTAAATTTTTGAACATGGAAACCATCTTTTAATGTGAAAAGATCTTCTTGTTTCAAAGCAGGAAGGGCTGGGAAATGTGGACTTTCCGCATTAATTTTGTGGGTCAAGTCAACCCATTTCTTAGATTGCAATTCATTATAGATACTTAGTAAATCTGACATAAGGAGGCCCTCTTTTCTTATAGATTTAACCTTAAATAGTTAATTGAAGAAATTATAGCAGTCAACACCAGCTATTACAAGCTTTTATCTCATTTTTTCTTAATCCTATTTCCTCTAGTTAGATATAGCTTAAAACTATATTTAACACTTATTGTCTGAAAAAAAAGTATATTTGCAATAATTTGATGTTTTTTTTCAATTATATGACACTTTTGTTACGAAAACCATTGACAAATTCATGGTAACGTCCTATAATTAGAGTGTTCTAATTTTCGAGGGACTAAAAAAATATTGTTGTCATTTCATACTGATCGATGCTAATACCAATAATCATTTTTCTATTCCTAAGAAACAATATATAAAAGGAGGAAGAACACTAATGGGTATCGGTATTATTATTGCTAGCCATGGTAAATTCGCTGAAGGTATTCACCAATCAGGTTCTATGATTTTTGGTGAACAAGAGAAAGTTCAAGTGGTTACTTTCATGCCAAATGAAGGTCCTGACGACTTGTACGCTCACTTCAAAGATGCCATTGCTCAATTTGACGCTGACGACGAAATTCTAGTCCTTGCAGACCTTTGGTCTGGATCACCATTTAACCAGGCAAGCCGTATCAAGGAAGAAAATCCTGATCGCAAGATGGTTATCGTGACAGGACTCAACTTACCAATGCTTATCCAAGCATATACGGAACGTATGGTAGCTCCTGATGCTGGGGTTGAAGAGATTGTCGCTAACATTTATAAGGAAACAAAAGAAGGCGTTAAAGTCCTTCCAGAAGGCCTTATTCCTGAAGAAGACACTAAACCAGCCGACGCTAAACCTTCTATTCCTAAAGGTACCATTCCTGAAGGAACAGTACTTGGTGATGGAAAAATCAAATACGTTTTGGCTCGTGTTGACACACGTCTCCTCCACGGTCAGGTTGCGACTGGTTGGACTCACTCAACTCACCCAGACCGTATCATCGTTGTTTCAGACACTGTTTGTCATGATAAACTTCGTACAAACATGATTAAACAAGCCGCTCCATCTGGTGTCCAAGTTCACGTTATCCCAATTAAAAACATGGTTAAAGCAAACAATGACCCACGTTTTGGTGATACACGTGCTATGCTTCTCTTTGAATCTGTTGAAGATGCTCTTGCTGCTGTTAAAGCAGGTGTTGATGTTAAAGAAATCAACCTTGGTTCTTCAGCTTATAAAGAAGGAAAAGTCAATGTTACTAAAGCTCTTTCATTTGACCAAACAGATGTGGATGCTATCAAAGAGTTGCAATCATTGGGTGTCAAATTTGACGTTCGTGGGGTACCAAGTGATAGCCCAGCAAACGTTGATGCCTTGATTAAGTCAGCTGAAACTAAATTAGCAGAGAAGAAATAATTTTGGAGGATGCATAAATGAGTTTAGTACAAATTATTTTAGTCGTAATTGTTGCTTTCATTATCGGTTGTAGCTCAGTTAACGACCAAATCGAAACATACCAGCCAGTTGTGGCTTGTTCCCTAATCGGTCTTGTTACTGGTCATCTCGAACTCGGCGTAATGTTGGGTGGTAGCTTTACAGTTGATCACTATGGGATGGGCTAACGTTGGTGCTGCCATGGCACCAGATGCCTCACTTGCCGCTGTAGCTTCTACAATCATCCTTATCTTGGGTGGTCAAGGAGCTAAAGGGATTGGCCCTGCCATCGCCCTTGCGGTGCCTTTGGCTGTTGCCGGTCTTGCCTTGACAATGTTTGTCCGTACTGCTACAGTCTTCATCGCTCACATTATGGATAGTCGTGCTGAAGATGCTGATATCGCTGGTATTGAAAGATGGCACTTTATCGGTATGTCCCTCCAAGGTCTCCGTGTTGCTATCCCTGCCCTCCTCTTGCTCTTGATTCCTGCACACCTTGTACAATCTGGTCTTGAATCTATGCCTGAATGGTTAACATCAGGTATGACAATCGGTGGTGGTATGGTTGTAGCCGTTGGTTATGCCATGGTTATCAACATGATGTCTAGTCGCGAAGTTTGGCCATTCTTCTTCCTTGGTTTTGCTTTGGCTGCCCTCAAAGAATTGACCTTGATTAGCTTGGGTATCATCGGCCTCTGTCTTGCCGTTATGTACCTTGCACTTGAAGCTAGTGGTTCAAATGGTTCTTCAAATGATGGAGGATCAGGTGATCCCCTCGGTGAAATTCTGGAAGACTTTTAATTAGGAGGAAAGAAAATGGCTGATTCAAAAATTAAATTAACAAAAGCAGATCGTTTCAAAGCTTTCTTGCGCTCATACTTTCTTTTAGCTTCATTCAACTATGAACGTATGCAAAATGGTGGTGTGGCTTACACCCTTATTCCTGCAATCAAAAAACTTTATCAAACAAAAGAAGACCGTGTAGCTGCTCTTAAACGTCACTTGGAATTCTTCAATACACAACCTTTCATGGCTAACCCAATCTTTGGGGTTACACTTGCCTTGGAAGAAGAACGTGCTAACGGGGCGGACATCGATGATGCCGCTATCTCAGGGGTTAAGGTTGGTATGATGGGACCTCTTGCAGGTGCCGGTGACCCTCTCTTCTGGTTTACCCTTCGCCCAATCTTCCTTTCATTAGGAGCAGGTTTGGCTGTTTCAGGTAACATCTTGGGACCTATCGTCTTCTTCGTACTTTGGAATGCTATGGTCGCTGCCGTTAAATGGTACACTCAAGAGTTCGGTTATAGAGCTGGTGCTGCGATTACAGACGACGTATCTGGTAACCTTCTTCAACAAGTAACTCGTGGCGCATCAATGATGGGGATGTTCGTTATCGGTTCTCTTATCCAACGTTGGGTAAGTATCACCTTCACACCAGTTGTCTCTACTGTTAAACAACAAGAAGGTGCTTATATCGATTGGGATAAACTTCCAAAAGGTATTGCCGGTGTTAAAGAAGCCTTCCATCAACAAGCTGCCGGTCGCTCTCTTGACGTTAACAAAGTGACAACCTTGCAAGATAACTTGAACCAATTGATTCCTGGTCTTGCTGCCCTTGGTTTGACTTTCCTCTGTATGTACCTTCTTAAGAGAAAAGTTTCTCCAATCGTTATCATCTTGGGTATCTTTGTCCTAGCTATTGTGCTCCACATTATTGGTCTACTCTAATCGGAGCAAGGTATGGTTAAATCGCTCAATACCGAAATGGCTCACACAACTAAGGGAACTTGGTTTCGTGAAGGGCCTATTTACGGAAATATCATGGTCGGAGATAAGGCCTTCGAATTTTACAATGATACGAAGTTGCAAGACTACGTTCAAATTCCTTGGGATGAAATCACTTATGTGATTGCCGATGTCTACTTCGGTGGTAAATTCATCCCACGCTTTGAAATCCGCACTAAGCAAAATGGACGTTTCCGTTTTGCCAGTCGAAAAAGCCGAATAACTTTGAAAGAAATTCAAAAAAGAATTCCTCGAGAAAGTTTAAGAAAAGCACCTAGCTTTATCGCTGTCCTCAAACAAGGCTTTAAAAATCTTTTCCGACTCATTGTCAAGAAGAAATAATCTCCGAATATTATAAAAAGATTGTCTAATCTAATGATTGGGCAATCTTTTTATAATATTTTGCTCATTTTTGAAAGAGTTTGACTTCTTTTGAAATTTTATCTCACTAGCTATTGACATTTTCTTGAAAGCGTTTTAGAATATAATCGTTCTTGATTTCTTATGTTTAAAAAGATTGAGAGACGCTTTTTTTAGCGTCTTGATAAAAATCGGAGATAGTCTTTTTAAGCCTAGGAAAAAATAATTTATAAGGAGGAGAACACGAATGGGTATCGGTATTATTATTGCCAGCCATGGTAAGTTCGCTGAAGGAATCCACCAATCAGGCTCTATGATTTTTGGAGACCAAGAGAAAGTTCAAGTCGTAACTTTCATGCCAAGTGAAGGTCCTGATGATTTGTACGCTCACTTCAACGACGCTATTGCACAATTCGATGCTGATGATGAAATTCTTGTTTTGGCTGACCTTTGGTCTGGTTCACCATTTAACCAAGCTAGCCGAATTGCTGGAGAAAATCCAGATCGCAAGATTGCTATCATCACAGGACTCAACTTGCCAATGCTAATCCAAGCATACACTGAACGTATGATGGATGCTAACGCTACTGCAGAGCAAGTTGCTGCTAATATCATCAAGGAAGCTAAGGGTGGTATCAAAGCACTTCCAGAGGAGCTTAATCCAGCTGAGGAAACAACAGCAGCTCCTGTAGAAGCTGCTGCACCTCAAGGAGCTATCCCAGAAGGGACAGTTATCGGAGATGGTAAACTCAAGATTAACTTGGCACGTTTGGACACACGTCTCTTGCATGGTCAGGTAGCAACTAACTGGACACCTGCTTCTAAAGCAGACCGTATCATTGTTGCTTCAGATGACGTTGCTAAAGATGAGCTTCGTAAAGAATTGATCAAACAAGCAGCACCAAATGGGTGTTAAAGCAAACGTTGTTCCAATTCAAAAATTGATTGATGCTTCTAAGGACCCTCGCTTTGGTAACACACACGCGCTTATCTTGTTCGAAACTGTTCAAGACGCACTTCGTGCTATCGAAGGTGGCGTACCAATCAAAGAACTTAATGTTGGTTCTATGGCTCACTCAACTGGTAAAACAATGGTTAACAACGTTTTGTCTATGGACAAAGATGATGTTGCTTGCTTCGAAAAATTGCGTGACCTTGGCGTTGAATTCGACGTCCGTAAGGTACCAAATGATTCTAAGAAAGATTTGTTCGACCTTATCAAAAAAGCTAACGTTCAATAACCTTCATTCGGATAAATTAGTTGATACTCTCAGCTAATCACAACTCAATAGAAAAGGAATTATTACCATGTCAGATATGTCAATTATTTCTGCAATTTTGGTCGTAGTTGTTGCCTTCCTTGCTGGTCTTGAAGGTATCCTTGACCAATTCCAATTCCACCAACCACTTGTTGCATGTACCCTCATCGGTGCTGCTACAGGTAACCTCACTGCAGGTATCATGCTTGGTGGTTCTCTTCAAATGATTGCCCTTGCTTGGGCTAATATCGGTGCCGCTGTCGCTCCTGACGCTGCCCTTGCCTCTGTTGCTGCTGCCATTATTTTGGTTAAAGGTGGTAACTTCACAACTGAAGGTATCGGTGTTGCGACTGCAACAGCTATCCCACTTGCAGTTGCCGGTCTCTTCCTAACTATGCTTGTTCGTACAGCATCTGTTGCCCTTGTTCACGCTGCAGATAAAGCTGCAGAAAGCGGAAACATCGCTGGTGTTGAACGTGCACACTACCTCGCCCTCCTTCTTCAAGGTTTGCGTATCGCTGTGCCAGCTGCCCTTCTTCTTGCTATCCCAGCACAATCTGTTCAACATGCCCTTGGATTGATGCCTGACTGGCTCAACCACGGTATGGTTGTCGGTGGTGGTATGGTCGTAGCCGTTGGTTACGCCATGGTTATCAACATGATGGCAACTCGTGAAGTTTGGCCATTCTTCGCCATCGGTTTTGCTTTTGCTGCTATTAGCCAATTGACACTTATCGCTCTTGGTGCTATCGGTGTCGCTATTGCCTTCATCTACCTCAACCTTTCTAAACAAGGTGGCGGAAATGGTGGCGGAACTTCATCTGGTTCTGGCGACCCAATCGGCGATATCTTGGAAGACTACTAGGAAGGGGTGCTCTCATGGCTGAAAAAATTCAATTATCTCAAGCGGATCGTAAAAAGGTTTGGTGGCGCTCACAATTCTTGCAAGGTTCATGGAACTATGAACGTATGCAAAACTTGGGTTGGGCTTACTCACTCATTCCTGCTATTAAAAAACTCTATACTAACAAAGAAGACCAAGCCGCAGCTCTTAAACGTCACTTGGAATTCTTCAATACCCACCCTTACGTAGCTGCTCCTATCATGGGTGTTACCTTGGCTCTTGAAGAAGAAAAAGCTAACGGTACTGACATCGAAGATGCTGCTATCCAAGGGGTTAAAATCGGTATGATGGGACCTCTTGCCGGTATCGGTGACCCTGTTTTCTGGTTCACAGTTCGTCCTATCCTTGGTGCCCTTGGTGCATCATTGGCACAAGCTGGGTAACATCGCTGGTCCACTTATCTTCTTCATCGGTTGGAACCTTATCCGTATGGCCTTCTTGTGGTACACTCAAGAACTTGGTTACAAAGCAGGTTCAGAAATCACTAAAGACATGTCTGGTGGTATCTTGAAAGATATTACTAAAGGGGCATCAATCCTTGGTATGTTCATCTTGGCTGTCCTTGTTGAACGTTGGGTATCTATCGTCTTCACTGTAAACCTTCCAGGTAAAGTTTTGTCTAAAGGTGCCTATATCGAATGGCCTAAAGGCAATGTTAGCGGTGACCAACTTAAGACTATCCTCGGCCAAGTTAATGACAAACTTAGCTTCGATAAGATTCAAGTTGATACCCTCCAAAAACAATTGGATTCATTGATTCCAGGTTTGATGGGACTTCTCCTTACTTTTGCATGTATGTGGTTGCTTAAGAAGAAAGTTTCACCAATCACAATCATCATCGGACTCTTTGTAGTTGGTATTGTTGCAAGCTTCTTCGGAATCATGTAAAAAGAGTAAGAGTTTAGCAAAGCTGAACTCTTTTCTTATGCTATAATAAAAGTACTACAATCAAAAAGCGAGATAGATATGGCACAATCACTAAACAAAACAGTTGAACTGCATACAACAGGCGTTTCCTACATGGCTATCGGAGGGAAAGTCGGTAAATTTCTAATCGGAGATGTGGCTCTTGAATTCTACCCAGATGTCAATGTCGAGCAATACATTCAAATTCCATGGACTAGCATCACACAAATCGGTGCGAATGTATCAGGAAAGAGAATTAGCCGTCACTTTGAAGTGTTGACAGATAAGAGCAAATTCCTCTTTGCTTCTAAAGATTCTGGTAAGATTCTAAAGATTGCTAGGGAACATCTTGGCAATGAAAAAGTCGTCAAGCTACCAACTCTTATTCAAACTATTGGCGCTCGACTCAAAGGTTTATTTGCCAAAAAATCATAATTTTTGTATAATATAACAGACGGATAAGTACTAGCTAGACTCTTACAGAAAGCCTGCGGTTGCTGCGAGCAGGTAGGGTTAACCTACGAAATTCTACCGTTTCTAATAATTAAAAACATAAACAAGTGCACTCCTGTGAAGTTGGATGGAACCGTGGCCTATGTCACTCCAACACTTTCACTGGAGTGTTTTACTTTTTGGAGGAACTTATGTTAGATGTAAAACGTATTCGTAACGACTTCGATGCCCTTGCCGAAAAATTGGCTACACGTGGTGTCGCTGCTGAAACTTTAAATGAACTCAAAGAGCTTGATGTTAAACGTCGCGAACTTCTTATCAAATCTGAAGAACTCAAAGCTCAACGTAACATTGCTTCAGATGGTATCGCTCAAGCTAAGCGTAACAAAGAAGATGCTTCCGAACAAATCGCAGCAATGCAAAAAGTCTCTGCAGAAATTAAGGAAATTGATGCAGAACTTGCTGCTATCGATGAAAAGCTTAATGCCATCGTTGTGACACTTCCAAACACACCAAATGACTCTGTTCCAGTAGGTGCTGACGAAGACGAGAACGTAGAAGTTCGTCGTTGGGGAACACCTCGTGACTTTGATTTTGAAGTTAAAGCTCACTGGGATCTTGGGGAAGACCTTGGTATCCTAGATTGGGAACGTGGTGCTAAAGTCACTGGTTCTCGCTTCCTCTTCTACAAAGGCCTTGGAGCAAAATTGGAACGTGCGATCTACAACTTCATGTTGGATGAGCACGCTAAAGAAGGTTACACTGAGATGATCACACCTTACATGGTTAACCACGACTCAATGTTCGGTACTGGTCAATATCCAAAATTCAAGGAAGATACTTTCGAGCTTGACGGTACTGACTACGTCCTTATCCCAACAGCTGAAGTTCCTTTGACAAACTACTACCGTGGTGAAATCCTTGACGGTAAAGAATTGCCAATCTACTTCACAGCTATGAGCCCTTCATTCCGTTCAGAAGCTGGTTCAGCTGGTCGTGATACACGTGGTTTGATTCGTCTTCACCAATTCCACAAGGTTGAAATGGTCAAATTCTCAAAACCTGAGGACTCATATGATGAGTTGGAAAAAATGGTAGTTAACGCTGAAAATATTCTTCAAAAACTTAACTTGCCATACCGTGTCATCACTTTGTGTACTGGCGATATGGGATTCTCAGCTGCGAAAACTTACGACTTGGAAGTTTGGATTCCAGCACAAAATACTTACCGCGAAATTTCTTCATGTTCAAACACAGAAGATTTCCAAGCCCGTCGTGCACAAATCCGTTACCGTGACGAAGCCGATGGTAAAGTAAAACTTCTTCACACTCTTAACGGTTCAGGACTTGCTGTTGGACGTACAGTAGCCGCTATCCTTGAAAACTACCAAAACGAAGATGGTTCAGTAACTATCCCTGAAGTTCTTCGTCCTTACATGGGCGGTGCTGAAGTGATTGCACCAAAATAAATAAGAGAAATCTCCAGAAAAAACTGGAGATTTTTTTAGTTTTGATTAGCTTCCTCGTAGTATGGTTTCAACTTATAGAATCCATCAGCGAGTTCTTCTACCAACTCTTCCATTGTTTCACTAGCAGTCACAGGGACATCATATTTGACCAACACCTTACGAACACGACCATCTCTAACTGCTTCTTTAAGCATCTGACGATTTTCTTCAGTTCCTTCCACACGATGACTGACACCATTTTCCTGGGCAAAATAGTATAGAGAGGGTGCAATCGGTAAGTCTAGGACCTTATGTTGCTTAGCTAAAGTAGTATCTGATTTTTTACGTTCGACAAAGCTAACTTCTACTGAAATCCCCCATTTTTCAGACTGACCATAAAGTCGAATCGCCATAGCAACATCGTCTAAACTATCCTCAGGGGCCCTGTAATAGCACCAAAAGTGCGGACGACATATTTGTGCTTGATTGGCCCAATTACTGACACGATCCATCTTAAAGGGTGCCAAACGCTCCTCTAGAAGTTTTGCTAAAGTCTGCATCTCCTTACGAGCTACTTGACCAAGTGCCTTGAGGTCTTCCATCTCTTCCATATGTGGACCGGCTTTTTCAGGTTTGATATACTTAACTCCCTGTTTTGACAAATAAGCTTGAACATTTTCTAACATCGTTTTCTCCTTACAATGATAAAAGACCAACCCATAAAGATTCTATTCTGGTTGGTCTCTTTTTTTATTTACGTTTACGAGCAATCAAATGAATTGGTGTTCCCTCAAAACCAAAGGCTTGACGAATTTGATTTTCCAAGAAACGCATGTATGAGAAGTGCATAAGCTCTTCTTCATTGACAAAGATAACAAATGTTGGTGGTTTAACCGAAACTTGTGTGCCGTAGAAAATCTTAAGGCGTTTTCCTTTGTCAGTCGGTGTTGGGTTGATGGCAATGGCATCCATGATAACATCATTCAAAACAGCTGATGAAATACGACGATTTTTGACTCTCACTGATGCGTTTAATCATCTCTGGCAACTTGTTAAGACGTTGTTTCGTCTCAGCCGATACAAAGATAATTGGTGCATAGCTCAAGAATTGGAACTGATCACGGATATCTGCTTCCCAGTTAGCAACGGTATGATTGTCTTTCTTAATCGTATCCCATTTGTTAACTACGATGATAATTCCTTTACCAGCTTCATGGGCAAAACCAGCGATACGCTTGTCATACTCACGAATACCTTCTTCGGCATTGATAACCATAAGGACAATATCAGAACGGTCAATGGCACGCATTGAACGCATGACAGAGTATTTCTCCGTATTTTCATAAACCTTACCAGATTTACGCATACCAGCGGTGTCAATCATGGTATACTCTTGACCTTCACTGTCCACAAAGTTTGTATCAATGGCATCTCGAGTCGTACCAGCAATCGGACTAGCAATCACTCGGTCCTCGCCCAAAATGGCGTTAATCAAGCTTGATTTTCCGACGTTTGGACGTCCAATCAAACTAAAACGAATGATATCTGGATTTTCTTCTTCAACTTCTGTTGGAAGGTTTTCAACGATAGCATCAAGAACATCCCCTGTACCGATACCGTGAACAGACGAAACTGGATAAGGATCACCAAGTCCAAGAGAATAAAAATCATAGATATCTGCACGCATCTCAGGATTATCCACTTTATTTACCGCCAAGATAACTGGCTTGTTGGTCTTATAGAGAATACGAGCAACGTACTCGTCCGCATCTGTCACGCCTTCCTTACCTGAAACGACAAAGACAATAACGTCAGCTTCAGTCATGGCAATGTCAGCTTGGTGCTTAATTTGTTCCATAAATGGTGCATCAACATCATCGATACCACCAGTATCAATCAAGCTAAACTGGCGATTAAGCCATTCAGCAGAGGTATAAATACGGTCACGTGTTACCCCTTCAACGTCTTCGACGATAGAGATACGTTCACCCGCAATTCGGTTAAATAGGGTCGATTTCCCAACGTTTGGGCGACCCACGATAGCAACTGTAGGTAATGTCATATGTTTAAGTCCCTGATTAAATAGGGATTCCTTTCTTCAATTAGCAGTCTCACTTCCACCAAGGAAAGCAAACTCTCTTATTCTTTATCATTATTAGGATCACCCTAACGGCGATTAACACCCTTCAAGTGAACCTCTTTGGCAAGAAAACGGATACGCTCCATCACACGTTTGGCCTGCCAAGTCTCATCTCCTTGACGTCCATTGGATAGCTTCGCTTCTAAATCCGCAAAACTATAGTTAGACGTAAAGAAGGTAGGAAGCTCCTCAATCATGCGATGCTGGAGGATAACTTGCAAAACATCATCCCTAATCCAAGAAGAGAATTGTTCTGCACCGATATCATCTAGAACCAAAACTTCCGCCTGTTTGACAGCATCAATTTGCTCCTTGACAGAACCATCCTTGATTCCATTTTTAACATCAATAGTAAATGATGGGTAATGAATAATGGTCGTCGCAACCTTCTTGGTCTCTGAAAGTTCATGAGCCATAGCAGCCAACATGAAGGATTTTCCAACCCCCATGTCTCCGTAGATATAGAGGCCTTTCTGGTCTGGACTAGGGTAATTCGCCACAAAATCCACGAGACTCTCAAAGGTATCAACACGAGCCACATCATCTAGAGCAATGTCCGCAAAGGTAATCTTACGATAAGACTGAGGCAGACTCACCAAATTAATCCGTTTAGCAATAGCCTGCTGTTCTTGTTGCTCTTTGAGCTGACGCGTCTCCTTATAGGTTACATCAGCGTAGCCTTCATTCATGGTCAGAATCGGTTCATACCCCTTGGCAATATACGAGGCATCACCTTCTTTGACCTTACGGCATTCCACCAGGAATTGATTAAACTTAGGAAGACTACGCTTGATTTCATCCTGGCTTAGGCTATGCTCTTGAATAAAAGCTAGCCACTCTTGGATCTGCCAAAAATTTGCTTCGTTAAATCTGTTGCATTGCCAGACCCATGATGCCCTGCTCGGTTTAGGGTTTGTCCAACTCTTTCCATAGGCTACTCCTTTCCTTTTTCTAGTTTTGCCAAAGCTCGACGTCTAATTTCATCCAACTTGGCCTGATCAGCCTGACTGGTTTGATTATCATAATCTGGATTACTCCAGCTCGGCACATTTGTTTTCTTCTTAGAATCAGCTTTTGCTTGCTGTGATTTCTTGTCATAACCACTACGCAAAGCTAAAAGCCCCTGTTCAGCAGTGACGATGTTCTTAAAGGCAAAATCGTTGGCAAGTTTAGAGATATACTCTCGATTCACATTCGTTGAACGTGTCCGTCCCAAACTATAGGCAACCATGAGGTTAATGACCTCATCCATAAAGCCTCTTTGTGCCAAATCCGTGAGAATCTGCTTCTCAGAATTAGTCACAGTCCCGCTTGGGCCTTTAGCACTTTGCAAGTAATCTATAGGCTTTTCGGACCTAACCGCTTTAAGAATCTTTTTCTCCGTCTCCGTCAAAGCAGAATCACCACCCAATGTTTGAGCTTGAGCCTGTTCTAATTGCACCTGCATACGCTTGACAATAATCTGGTGGTTCACGGCTGTCTTTTTCGCTAAGAGATAGGTATCATACCAGTTCATGCCATGAGTTTCAGACAATTTATAGATTTCTGGCACATCTGTCTTTTCATCTGTAAATACAAGACCATCAGCCTGCATACGATTCCTGAAACTGCTTAAATCAAATGAATTTTTGGGCTTGATTTCAGACACAGACTTTTGAGCCAAACGCTCATCGGTAAAGACATCCGAAAAACGTTTAGATAAATCTTGCAAGCCTTGTAGACCTGCCGGTTTCAAAGCATCTACTGCTGGTTCACTAATCTTTTGCTCGAGAAGTGAACTATAAACGGCATGTTTTAAAAACTGTTCAATTGATAAGGGAGACTTAAGCTCTATAACATAAAACCCTTGAGGGGACTGGTAAAGGGCCAAAAGATCTACTGCTGTCAGAACCGCCAGTGCTTCCTGAAGGGGCTGCATTCCAAAGTTAAGGTGGTTCAGAATAGCCGCAAACTTATGGCGGTGATTCCCATTGTCATAAAGCCACGAAATACTGGTAGAGAGCGTATCCCTCACCCCCAATAATGGGATAGTAGCAACGCATCAGACTTGCCTGATCGGGAACGATAACCTGATTGCCAACATAAACAAATTCTTCAATAGGTCTCATTTTTTAGACTCTTTTTTCGCACGTACAGTCTTGGTGATTTCTTGAAGCAACTCTTCAATCTCATCAACATCTTTGAAAGAACGGTAGACACTGGCAAAACGTACATAAGTAATTTCATCAAGGTCAGCGAGTTCTTTCATCACTAAATTCCCAATGACATCACTCTCAACCTCTCCATCATGGTTACGGCGAATGTTTTGCTCAATACGGGTGATGGCATTTTCGATATCCTCACTAGAAACCGGACGCTTCTGAGCACTCATCAAGATACCATTGAAAATCTTGTCGCGAGAGAATTGTTCACGAGTACCGTCTTTTTTGACAACCAAAAGTGGAACCTCTTCCACACGCTCAAATGTTGTAAAACGAGCATGACAAGAATCACACTCACGACGACGACGAATAGTATTCCCATCCTCTGCCTGACGGCTATCGATAACACTAGATTTATTATGTTGACATTTTGGACAACGCATGCACTTCACCACCAATCTTTGAAATTCGGTACTCTATTTTACCATAAAAACACATAAAAAGCACGCCCTAAACGAGGCGTGCTCATGACCAAGAATCACTCTAAGTCTCTTATAAATTGATTTAAAGCTCAAGTTGAGGTATCGTCGTTTCTCGATCTGCAAATGGAATGTAAAGGTCGAAACGTGTTCCAACACCAAGTTCAGAACTAACATCAATACGGCAGCGATAAGCTTCCACAATTTGATAAAGGATTGACAAACCAATACCAACACCAGATTGAGTTGTTGTACGGTTACGTGCCTTATCTGAACGATAGAAACGTTCAAAAATATGATTGATATCTTCTTTTGAAATCCCCTCACCGTTATCTTGCACTTGTACCAACATTTCATCTTCCAATGCTTTAATAGTAACCTGTATTTCCTTATTGACAGGCGAATACTTGACCGCATTATCAATCAAAATGGTGATCGCCTGTTCAAAGTGCTGACTATAAATCTGTGCTAGACGCTCTGAACTTTCGAAATCATTGAGATAAAATTGATAATCTTCATGCAAGACACGGAAGTTCCCAATAACCGTACGGATTGAAGAATTCAAATCACAAGTATCGTTTCTATGATTTTCAAATGATCCTTTGACACGGATAGAATCCAACATATCATTAATCATAATCGTCATACGGTTGGCCTCGTGACTTGCAGCCTCAAGACTTTCTTCAAGAATCTCAGGGTCATTTTTACCCCAACGTTGCAAGAGGTCCATATGCCCCTTGATAACCGCAATCGGCGTACGCAATTCATGACTGACGTCACTCAAGAAACGCATCTGCATCTGATTATTTTCTTGAATTTTATCCATCATGCGGTTAAAGTTAACCGCCAAATCACCAATTTCATCGTGACTTTCAATCTTAGAACGAAGTTCCAAATCACTTGGCGAATCGGTAATAACTCCCATCGTTTCGTGCAACTGTCTCATCGGACGAAGAATAGATGTCAAGACAACTACAGTTGCTGCGATAACTAGGACAGTCATCCCCACTTCTAGGAAAATCAACAAGAAAACCAAACGCTCTTTAAGAGCATAGTAGAATTCCAAATCATGGAAAATCTGGGCATAGCCAACGATGGTCTTTTTATCCTTACCGTAAATTGGAACTTGTAGTAAGAAACCACGCTTTCCTTTATAGGATACTGACTTCAGTTTGTTTACCTCGGACATACCGGGAGGCGAATCTGTATTCTCCTCAGAAGTAAAGATAAAGGTTCCTTTTTTGTCATACACAAAAACTGACTGATTTGAATATAATTTATTAGAAATTGCAACTTGACCATCCAAAGAGTGCTTTTCAGAAAGTACGCCATTAATAATTGATGCATAGATATTTTTAGGCGAATAAAGAGCCGCTAAGAGCGGTTCTGGACTTAATTCTTCATCCGAATCCCAATCCTTTTCGATGTAAGTAACAACTTTTGCGATTGTAGTGTTTACATTTTGACGTTCACGTTGCAAAAGAAGCGTATTAGCTGAAAAAATAACAACCAGAGTGAACAACGACAATACAAGAAAGAAGACCACAGCAGTTGTCATGGTCAACTTTTTTCTAATGGTTACTTTACCAAATAATTTATCTTGTAATTTACTCATTTTTCACGGATAACGTAACCCATTCCTCGTACTGTTTGAATATATGATTCCTTACCTGGAACGTCGATTTTTCCACGCAAATAACGAATATAAACATCTACCACGTTTGTTTCGATGGCGTCATCATATTTCCAAACTTGAAGCAAGAGTTCCTCACGGGTCATCACTTGGTTCATATTGCTCAAAAGAGTGTTCAACAAATCAAACTCACGTTTTGTCAATGGAATTGCTTCATCACCACGAACAACTGTACGGTTTTGAACATCCAATTTCAAATCACGATAAGTTGATGCTTTTGCTGGTGCATTCTTAGCAGATTCGATATCTTGGCGACGGAAGGTTGCACGGATACGTGCCAACAATTCTTCAATCGCAAATGGTTTTACAATATAGTCATCAGCACCGCGGTCCAAACCAGCAACAATGTCCATGATTGAATCGCGAGCTGTCATCATCATAATATAAGTATCTTTTTCTTGTTGGAGACGACGTGTTACTTCAAAACCGTCCATCTCAGGCAACATAAGGTCCAAGAGAATAAGATCGAAATCTTTCTCGAGTGCCATTTCAAGTCCTTCGCGTCCGTTGTCTGCTGTCACAACGTCGTATCCTTCGTGTTGAAGTTCAAGAGAGACAAAACGAGCAAGGTTTTTCTCATCTTCAACAATCAAAATGCGTTTGCTCATAATAAGTATTTACCACTTTCTTAAAATTTTTTGACTTCCATTTCCCTTAAAAAGTCTGTAGATTTACCCAATGAATAAATCCGAAAATTAACTTCTAATGATATAATAATACAGATTTTTAAAATTGTCAAACATTTTTAGTTTGTTTTTTTGAATTAATTTTCATCAAAGAGACCGTTCAATTGGGCAAAGGGATTACTTGCCTCTTTTTTCTCCTGTTGAAGAGCGGCAAAATCCTCTTCTGACAAGACTTCCCAGTCATTCCCAGAGAGCGAAATTTGTCCTGATTCTTCCTCAGGTGTTAGTACTCTCAAAGGAATATTAAGAAGAATATTATCTAGAATACTCTCATCAAGATTAATAGTATCCCCATCCAAGATAAGAACTAGATTTTCTTCGACTAATTCTTTGCAGAGCAGCATCTGCCTCTTGTATAAAGGTTTCTGAAACCGGATAGTTAAAACTAAGGGTCACAGGTTCAAGTGAACGGCTAGATGGCAAGGTAATATCATAGCTAAGTTGATAATCCAAAAGGTACAAACCATTGTCATAGGCTACATGCCCACTTGCTTGAATCTGTTCAAGATTTAAAACTTGATCATAGCGTTCTTTAATAGACTCCAACAAAGAAGGTGCTTCGTTAAAGGCGAGCCCTTCTGGAGACTTTCTAACTTCTGAAAGATAAATCATTTTTAATCCTCAAATTAAATTTCCCCATAGGGATCTATTTTCAATCCACAAGACCATAATCCCCCACATTCACTTTTCATTAGAGAGCATGATTATGATTTTAGACTTAATTAGTATTATATCAAATTTTTAAGAAAAAATAACACCTTTAATATTACATATTTCTTAAACTTAGAACTTTTTTCAAAGCTAATGAGAAACTTACTCAGACCTAGTTTCCATCTGTCTTATAGCGTTAGATGAAAGCTCTTAATTATGGTAAAATAAGAGCATTGAAACTAGATAAAAGGAATATAAAATGACACCTGAAGATTTTTACAAGGCTCTGAAAGAACTGGGGTTCGATCTCAGCCAAAAACAAAAAGACCAATTCCAACGCTACTTTGAGCTCTTGGTAGAATGGAACGAAAAGATCAATCTTACTGCAATCACAGAAAGAGACGAGGTCTACCTCAAACATTTCTACGATTCCCTAGCTCCTGTTCTCCAAGGACATATTAAAAATCAGACTATTCGACTTCTCGATATCGGAGCTGGAGCTGGATTTCCAAGTCTCCCTATGAAAATCCTTTGTCCTGAACTTGATGTGACTATCATTGACTCTCTTAATAAACGCATCAATTTCCTTAATCTCTTGGCTGATGAACTTGAGCTCAGCGGTGTTCACTTCTATCATGGACGTGCAGAGGATTTTGGACAAGACAAGGGCTTCCGTGCTCAGTTTGATATTGTAACTGCCCGTGCTGTTGCACGCATGCAGGTTCTCTCAGAATTGACCATTCCTTTCTTAAAGGTGGGTGGACAACTTATTGCACTTAAAGCTGCAGCAGCTGACGAAGAGCTAGCCGATGCTAAAAATGCCTTGAACTTGCTTTTTGCCAAACCTATTCTCAATGAGAACTATAAATTGCCAAATGGGGATGGACGTAATATCACCATTGTCGATAAGAAAAAAGAAACCCCAAATAAGTACCCACGTCGTGCTGGGATGCCTAACAAGAAGCCGTTATAACATTTATCCAAGGATGCTTCTTGCTCCTTGGATTATTATTTATTCTTATGATAACTCGGAGGTTTTCATTGATAAATCGTCTTTCTGTCACGCAAAAGCTTGTGCTCAGCTTTGTCTTTGTCATTATAGTGGGGAGTATTTTACTTAGCCTTCCCATAAGCCACTATGCTAACAGTCCAGAAACAAGCTACCTAGACCATCTCTTCAATACTGTGTCAATGGTCTGTGTAACTGGACTTTCTGTTGTCCCGGTCAGTAAGGCATACAATGGTCTTGGTCAAATTCTCTCTATGCTTTCTCATGCAGACGGGAGGACTTGGACTAGTCTCTCTTATAGCCTTTAGTACCTATACCCTTAAAAATAAATTAGGACTGAGCGATCAAGATCTCCTTCAATCCGCACTTAGTAGGGATAACCAAAAAGATTTGAAGGCTTATCTTTTTAAGGTCTATAAAATAACTTTTTCTATCGAAGCTTTAGCAGCACTCGTGATTATGACTGACTTTATTCCTCGTTTGGACTTGGTCATGGCATTTTTAATAGTCTCTTTCTAGCTGTCTCTGCTTTTTGTAATGCTGGATTTGATAACTTAGGTTCTAACAGTTTACAGGATTATGCAACCAATCCAACCATTAACCTTGCTGTAGCTTTTCTCATCATGTCTGGAAGCTTGGGATTTGCAGTTTGGATTGATTTGATTCAACTAATAAGGCGTTATATTAAAGATCGTCCAAGGAATTGGAAATTAGCTTGGAGACCTTTCAGTAATCAAAGCCGTCTTGTGCTTATAAGTACAGGTTGTCTCCTATTAGGAGGAACACTACTTGCTTGGTTACTGGAAATGGATAACTCTAAGACAATCGGTACTCTCAATGTCTGGCAACAACTTCTGGTAAGTTTCTTTCAGACTGTAACCATGCGTACCGCTGGCTTTGCAACTATTTCCTATACCAATGCCGATTTCTCCACAAATCTTCTTTTTATGATTCAAATGATTATTGGGGGTGGTCCTGGAGGAACTGCGGGTGGTATCAAGGTGACAACTGCCTCTATCATGTTCCTACTTTTTAAGTCAGAGCTATCTGGTAACTCGAGCGTGGTTTTTCGAAACCGTATTATATCTAACAAAACCATTTTGCAAGCATTCACAGTTATACTCTTTTTCCTAACGATGCTCTTTGTCGGCTATGTTATTTTGCTGGAAACTAATCCTACACTCTCTCCACTAGGCCTACTTTTTGAGAGTGTGTCAGCCATTGCTACCGTTGGTGTTTCAATGGATTTGACCCCTAATCTAAATACCCTAGGACGCCTCGTTATCATGGCTCTGATGTTCATTGGCCGTGTCGGACCTATCACTGTTCTCTTGAGCTTGATGACCAAAAAAGAAAAACATATCTCTTATGCCCCAACTGACATTTCAGTCGGCTAAACTATTTTATTAATTGACAATATTCTGAAAGGATTGTATATGAAAACACAAATTATTGGGGTCCTCGGTCTGGGAATCTTTGGACAAACTATTGCAACCGAACTCTCTTCTTTTGGACAAGATGTTATTGCCTTAGATAATAATGCTACAACAATTGATTCCCTTGCTGATCAGGTGACCAAGGCTGCTGTTGGCGACATTACTGACATTGAATTTCTACGTTCTGCTGGTATCGATACTTGCGACTCAGTCATTATTGCAACTGGAGAACACCTAGAATCATCTGCGCTAGCGCTCTTGCAGTGCAAAAAACTTGGTATTAAGAATATTATTGCCAAAGCTACGAATAACAATTATGAGGAAGTCCTTTACGGAATGGGTGCTAACTGGGTCATCACTCCTGAACGTAGCACAGCAAAAGAATTGGCTTCAAATATCCTCCGCTATAACATATCAAATGTTTTTCATTTAGAGGATGACGTAGCTTTAATTGAACTTAAAATTCCTAGTGAATGGGCTGGAAAGTCCTTGCATACTTTAAATCTAAGACAAAATTATAACGTCAATGTTATTGGTTTTAGAGATGAGAAAAGTGGCAAGTTAAACACTCACTTTGACCCAAGTAAGAAACTACCTGATGAAGGAATCATCCTAGTTGTCGCTGACAATCGAACACTAGAAAAATTTGATTATTTAGGATATTTGAAATAACAAAAACGTTCCAATCTCGTTCATATGGACAAGACTGGAACGTTTTTAGTTGTGCTTAATAGCATACTTTTACTAAAAACCAAGAATATCATCCCCACGGATTGTAAAAACGACCATGATTGAGGAAGATTAATCCTATACTAATTCCCAATAAAAGAATAGCTGACACGATGACAAGGTAATCTTGTTTCATCAAAGATTTATGCACATACCAGGTACGTTTTTTATAGCGACCAAATCGACGTAGCTCCATAGCTGTCGATATGGTATCAATTCGTTCGAGAGATGAAAAAATTAGAGGAAGAACAATTTGGAGATTCCCACGAATACGTTTGACCAGTCCCGCCTTTTGCGACAAATCCAAACCACGAGCCTCCTGAGCCTTACGAATCGTAAAGAATTCTTCTTGGACATCTGGAATATAACGCAAGGTTAAACTAACGGAATAGGCAAATTTATAAGGAATTCCAATCTGATTAAGACTAGCCGCAAACTGACTTGGATGGGTAGTCATGAGAAATAGGATGGCAAGAGGAACCGTTGAAAAATATTTAAGCAATAGATTTGCAAGGTAAAAAAGCTCCTGACTGGTCAGATAGAAACGTCCCCAGCCTTCAATAAGAACTGTCTTTGCCCCGTAAATTTCTTCACCATAACCAGGTGCGAAAAGGTAGACCATAAGTAAATTAAAGAGAGCAATGGATCCAATAATCTTAACAACAAAAGAAATATCTCGCCAACGAATCTTAGCCAAATAAAAGAGATAAATGGAAAGTAAGCCTACTGCTAGGATAAAGCGGGGGTCATAGGTTGCCATACAGGCAACTGAAACCAAGATAAAGAAAAGCATCTTACTTGCCCCAGACAAATCATAGAGGAAACCTTGACCTGACTGATAACCAATTAAACGATTAGACATTAGGGCCTCCTTTTTCGATATAATACTGGGTTACTTCTACTGGATCACTTGACAATTTCTGACCCAAAGTATAAAGAGATGTCTGCTTGAGATTGGCTGACTCTAGTAAACCCTTCTGATTAAGAATTGTAACAGGGTTGCCGTCTGCAATGACTTTACCCTCAACCACAACGAGACAACGATCGCTATATTCCAACATGAGCTGCATGTCATGAGTAATCATCACAATCGTATGACCTTGCTTCTGAAGACTGTCCAAGAAAGTCATGATATCTGTGTAAGTCTTGTAATCTTGACCAGCTGTTGGCTCATCCAAGATAATGATTTCAGGTTTCAAAACCAAGATAGATGCAATGGTCACGCGCTTTTTCTGACCAAAGGAAAGCGCAGAAATGGGCCATTTACGAAAACTATAGAGACCACAAGTCTTCAAGACCTCATGAACACGCTCTTCAACCTCAGCCTCTTCAATACCTCGCAAACGCAAACCAAGAGCGACCTCATCAAAAATCATAGTTTGGCTAATCATCTGATTTGGGTTTTGCAAAACAAAGCCTATACGTTCTGAACGCTCGGCGATGCTATCCTGACTAATATCCTGACCCTCGTAAGTTAATTTCCCTTGACTAGGGACAAAACCGCATAGAGCCTTGGCAAGCGTCGACTTCCCAGCCCCATTTTTACCGACAATCGCTAGTCGCTCACCTTTTTTCAAGCTAAAGGACAGATCCTCTATAATTGCTGGATTATCTCCATAGGAAACACTAAGCCCCTCAACTTTCAAAATAGAATCACTCGAACTGTCTCTTTTATCCTTCAAAACTCTGTCTGGCAGAGCAAGGTCAGATAAGTCTAAAGCATCCAATTGACTAAGATTTTGTGCACTCCTTGTGTCAAATCCCAACTGACGTAAAACCGTCACATATAGAGGTTCGCGAATCCCATTTTCTAGCAAGAGTTTGCTCGATAAAAGCTCATCTGGGCTACCATTAAAGAGGAGCTCTCCTTCATTGACCAGTAAAATGCGGTCAACGGGACGATAAAGAACATCTTCTAGGCGATGTTCAATAATAATCGTCGTAGCTCCCACCTCCTTGTGGATCTTATCAATGAGATCAATGGTTTCCTGTCCTGATTTAGGATCTAAATTTGCCAGAGGCTCATCAAATAAAAGAATAGGACTCTCATCAATCAAGACACCAGCCAAACTGACTCGTTGCTTTTGGCCACCTGATAAATCTTGAGGGCGGTGATTCAAAAGGGAGGTCAAGTCTAGACGCTCAGCCCAAAGGGCTACCTTATCTTTCATCTCACTTTGATCAGCACAATCATTCTCCAAGGCAAAAGCCAAATCCTCGGCTACTGTTAGGCCAATAAACTGACCATCTGGATCCTGCAATACCGTCGATACCAACTGTGACTTATCATAGATAGATTGCTTGAAAATATCCTGACCATCTATCCTTACCTGGCCTTGTGCCTGTCCTTTATGAATATTAGGTATGATACCATTGAGACACTGAGCTAGAGTCGACTTTCCACTACCAGAAGGACCTAAGATGAGGACTTTCTCGCCCTTGGCAATATCAAAGCTGATATCTTTAAGCGTCGCTTCTGCTTGTGCATCATATTGAAATGTAAACTGATTAAAACTAATGTATTTATCCATGTTTCTACTAAAAAAGAGAGAGGAGGTATCAAAACAAACTGACAGTCCCACTCTCCTATGATTTATGCTAGTCCTTTGTAAGACTACCAGATTGTGTACGTGAGCTAGCATAGATTGCAAGAAGGAGGGTTCCTCCAATTGCAATTGTAATAAAGTTAGCTACGCCAGCTACAAAACTTTGTGCATAAAGGTATGACCAGGCTTGTGCAAATTGAAGTCTATCACCAATAGGGGTAACGATACCATAGGCAATAAGAAGGGCCAATGCTTGTGCTAGGTTAAACCAAATCATACTCATCAAAGAAAACTTGCCAGTTGTCACATCATATTTTTTGTTGAATAGACCAATTACAAGTCCTGTAATAGCACTTGCAAGTACCCAAGCCCATGAGATATTTCCGTATTGGATGCCATCTTTAAGTGCATGCCCAATAAAGCCCATAAAGAAACCTGTGATAGGCCCAAAAATCACTGAGAATAGGGCTTGAACAGCATACTGGAGTTGGATGCTAGTATTCCCAAAAATAGGGATATTAACAAACATACCAATGATAATAAAGAGTGCTGCACCAATACCTGTCGCAACTACTGTACGAATTGAATTATTTTTCATAATCTTACTTTAATCTCCTAAACGTTTAATTTCAATGTGCCAGTTAGACCCTACACCAACATTATAGGCCTTGGCAAAAGACCCTTGGTTAATGGCTAAGCCAACACGATAGAGGGAATTGATATAAATAATTGGCTGACCGATACGAACATCCGCAAAAGATTTCCCATAGGTAACTTGGTTTTGGTAGACCAACATATCATTGTTAAAGATGGTTACTTCGAATCGATCACCAAAGTTTGGTTCCAAGGCGTAAAAGTCATCACGTGTGATAGAGGTCCACAGAGAGCCGAAACGGACATCCAAAATGTCAATCGCCCCACGAACCAAATTATCCTCTATGATGGTTTCAACCACTGGAAGTTCTAGAATTTTATCCACAGGTAACTCAGGACCAACTTCTTCAAAACTGATATGACCAGAAGCTAATTTGGCACCTGTATAGGCATAAACATCACGACCATGGAAGGTATAGGAAAGCTCTGTATTACTACGACGATTCTCAACCTCGGAAATCTCACGAACAGCCTCGATACCAACAACCTTCTTGATATAAGAAAGTGTCCCGTTATCTGGTGTGACGATATATTGCCCCGTCTTTGTTAAGGCAACCACACTTTTACGTGAGGAACCTACACCCGGATCAACTACCGAAACAAAGGTTGTCCCCTCAGGCCAGTATTCAACGGTCTGAAACAGACGATAGGAAGCCTCAAAAGTGTTATAGGGAGTAATATCATGTGTCAGGTGATGAACTCCCAAACTAGGTTCTTCCTGAAGGGCCACACCAATCATGGCCGAAACAGCACCGTCAACCAAACCAAAGTCTGATTGAAGCACCAATAAATTATTAGTCATAAATGTTTTACCTTTTCTCTTTGAACGGTTTATTTTACCATATTTTAAGGGCTTTTTAAAGATGATAGATTCTTGAGCTAGCTATAGTCTTTGACTATGTTTTCTCTAAAATCAAAAAGCCAGCCAAATAGGCCGACCTTATACAATTAGCTATGCTTTCTTCCAACGGCTCTTTTCTGCTACTGCTGTAAAGAGAACATCTGTTGAAGAGTTAAGGGCTGTTTCACAAGAGTCTTGGATGACACCTACGATAAAGCCGACACCGACAACTTGCATGGCCAAATCATTTGAGATACCAAAGAGGCTACATGCTACTGGCACTAATAGGAGGGAGCCTCCAGCAATACCTGAGGCACCACAAGCAGAAATAGCTGAAACCACACTAAGAATGAGTGCTGTCGCAAAGTCGACCTGAATCCCCAAAGTCGTTACTGCAGCAAGCGTTAAGACATTGATTGTCACGGCTGCTCCAGCCATATTAATAGTTGACCCCAAAGGGATAGAAACCGAATAGGTATCAGGATTCAAACCAAGATCCTTACAAAGTTGAAGGTTAACTGGAATATTGGCTGCTGATGAGCGAGTAAAGAAGGCTGTAATCCCAGAGTCTTTCAAACAACGGAAAACCAGTGGGAAAGGATTTTTGCCCATCATCACAAAAGCAATGATTGGATTAACAACCAAGGCAACAAAGGCCATTGTTCCCACTAAAACAAGGATTAGGACACCATAATCTGCCAAAACACCAACACCATTCTCAGAAATAGTATTAAAGACAAGACCAAGGATACCAAATGGGGCCAAGTTGATAATCCAACGAACGATTTGTGAAGTCACTTCTGCCAAGGTATTAAGCAAATCCTTCGTGTGATTGCTAGCTGTTCGCATGGCAAAACCAAAGACAACTGCCCATACCAAAACCCCAATATAATTGGCTTGAGCCAAGGCATTGACAGGGTTATCTACCATCTTAAGCAATAAATCTTTAAAGACTTCTCCCACACCTTGAGGTGCTGTCGCTTTAGTCGCTGCAGCTGCTCCCAACTTCAGAGAAATTGGAAAAATATAGTGAGAAATAACAGCCGTCAAAGCAGCCGCAAAGGTCCCAAAGAGATAAAGAACAATAACTGTTTTCATATTACTTTGTTGACCTTCTCGCGTTTGGGAAAGGGCGTTGGCAACCAAGGCAAAGACCAAAAGTGGAGCAATTGCCTTCAAGCCACCAACAAACATGTCTCCTAAGAGACCAATAACCGTAAACTTAGGAACAAGCAAACCAAGTACAGCACCAATTACCACACCAATGGCAATACGCTTGATTAGACTGGTCCTATTCCAAGTTGAAATAAAACGTTTCATAACTCATTAACTCCTTTTTTATGGTTAGCCAACCATAAAGCATTCGATAGCTTCCATACTATGATAAATATCTGAAATCGTCAAGGCATGAGAAAAGCCTGTGGCAAACAGGCTCTCAAATCCTATTTATGACTCAATTTACGGGTCAAGAAATCACCCAAGAATTGGATAAGGAAAATCAAAATCAAAATCAAGAAAGTTGCCAAAATGGTAACTGATGTACTAGAACGGTTATATCCATAGTAGATGGCGATGTAACCAAGACCACCTGCACCGATAGCACCGGCCATTGCAGTTTCACCGACTAGGGAAATCAGAGTTACGGTTGATACACGGACCAACTCAGGTAGACCTTCACCAAGGTAAACCTTAATCGTATCCCAAAGTGTCGCACCACTAGCTTGTGCTGCTTCAATAACGCCACGGTCAAGATCTGCAAGTACCACCTGTACCTGACGAGCAAAAAATGGGAAGGTTGCAGCTGACAATGGAACCAAGGCAGCTGTCATACCAAGGTTAGTCCCTACGATAAAGTAAGTGAAGCCTTTCAAAATCGCCAAGAGGATGATGAAAGGAATGGCACGGAAGATTGAAGTGATTTTATCCAAGATTTGGAAAACAAATTTATTTTCAATAACTCCACGAGGACCTGTCAATACCAAGAAGAGCCCCATAACAAGACCAAGAAGTCCCCCAATGATGAAGGAAATAACCGTCATGTAGAGAGTCGCATAGATGGCGTCTGGCCAAGAGTTAACCCCCTGCATACCGATACGATAAATATCTGGAAAGTTTTGTTGAATCCAATCTGCCATTATTGGGCTCCTTCTTAAGTACTTGCAAGCTGACACCTGCATTTTCAATCGCTTTTTGAGCAGCAAGAACCTTATCTGCCTCACCATCCAAGACAACGACCAATTCACCAACAGGAGTATCACCTAAAATCTCAACATTACCATAAAGAATGTTACTTGAAACGCCGTAATCTTTGAAAATTTCCGTCAAGAGTGGCTCATCTGTTGAAGAACCAGCATATTTAAGTTGAACGAGAAGGGCTGAGCTTGGTAAGTTTTTCACCAAAGGTTGTGCATTAATCTTAGCCAAGGCATCTTCAATCCCTGCAGCAGTTTCAATAAATTCTTGTGTCAAATCTTCTTGAGGATTTGAGAAGATATCAAGGACACTACCCTCTTCCAAAAGTTGACCATTTTGCATAACGGCAACACGGTTACAAATATCTTTAACAATTTGCATTTCGTGGGTGATCATAACAACTGTCAAACCAAGTTTTTTATTCAAATCCTGCAAAAGTGAAAGAATTTGCTTAGTTGTTTTAGGGTCAAGGGCTGATGTAGACTCATCTGAAATCAAGATTTCAGGATCATTAGCCAAGGCACGGGCAATCGCTACACGTTGTTTTTGACCACCTGACAATTGTGCAGGATAGTTTTCCGCACGATCAGCCAAATCAACCAATTCCAAAAGACCACGAATTTTTTTGTCTTTCTCTTCATTGCTTAGTTTAGAATGACGAAGGGCAAAGGCTACATTTTCATAAGCCGTCTTTTGAGCCATAAGGTTAAAGTGTTGAAAAATCATCCCAATCGTTTGACGTTTCTGACGCAATTCTTTTGTCGACAATTGGACCTTACCATCTGCAAAAGTCACATCTTTACCGATAGTGATTTTACCAGCTGTAGGCACTTGCAAAAGATTGATGGCACGCACAAGCGTAGATTTACCAGCCCCTGAATAACCAACAATTCCGTAAATATCACCTTTTTCAATCTGGATAGACACATCCTTAACCGCTTGAATAGTGCGGCGTTTCTGCGTAAAGGTGATATCAATATTTTTCAAATCAATAATGACATTACTCATAACTTGCAATTAACTCCTTAATTAGTTCAATGTGGGTGTAGTAATCTGCTAAGCTAACATTTTCATCCCCACCATGGTCACGACTGTTAGCATTCCCTATACCAAAGGCTGCCATAGGAACACCCAAAGCCTGATGAATCATATGCATAGGCCCTGTACCTGCTGCCGTTGGAAGCACAGCAACGCCCTCTTCATAAAAGCCTTTTGCTAACTCAATAACATTGACAATAGCCGGATCAGACATATCACTACGATAACTTTCTTCACCAAGAGTGAAGGTCACCTTGATACGGTCAAATCCTTCTTTTTTGAGGTGAGCCTTGATACACTCCAAAACGTACTCAGGCGTCAAGCCAGGGACCAAACGCATCTCCATCTTAGCTTTAGCTTGAGCTGGTAAGATAGTCTTAACCCCTTGCCCCTGATAACCTGTTGAAATACCTTCAATGGAAAGGGCAGGTTCAAAATAGTAAGTTTTTAAGAAAGCTCGGCGGTCACTTTCTAAAACGGGTAGTTTTAAGCCGTAAATCTTACGAAGACTATCTGCATTTTCAATGGCATAAGTTTCGATAAGATCCATCTCTCGTTCGTTTGGTTGGACAATCTTTTCATAGATGCCGTCGATAAGGATACGTCCCTGATCATCTCTCATGCTTGAGATAGCATTGAGCAAGTACCATGAGGCCGATTCAATCACGGCACCAAATTTAGAGTGGATATCAACATCAGCACTCTCGACAGACAAGTCAAAGGTAATAATCCCCTTGTTGCCCCCTGTGATTTCCAATTGACCTTTACTATTTCGATTTCCTTGTTCCCAAACCAATAGGTCTGCTGGAAGAAGGTCATCTCGGTATTTTTCCAAATATTTTTCAAGGTCAGTTGATGCAGATTCTTCAGCCCCTTCCATCATAAACGTAATATTTACAGGAAGGTCGCCAACTTCTCGAATATATTTCCGAAGGGCTGTCAAACGAGCTGTAATATGCCCCTTATCATCATCAACACCACGACCATACATGTAGCCCTTACGAACAGTCAGACGGAAAGGTTCATCTGTCCATGGCTGATCATTATCCGCAGGAACCGTATCATAGTGTTGATAGAAAATAATTGTTTTCGCATCTGGATTTGGACTCTTGAATTTTGCCAAGACAAAAGGTGCCGTATAGGTCTCGTCAATTGTCACCTCTGCACCAACACCAGAGAAAATCTCACCAAGGTAAGCAGCCACATCATAGAGACCAATATTTTGAGCAAAAATAGATTTTTTAGAAATCAAAGTCCGCAAGACTTCAAAATAGTGCTGAGCAATTTCATCGTTACGAAATTTTCGTAACTGCTCTTCTTCACTTGAAAATGCCATCAAATCGTCTCCTTCATACACGACAAAATGGCGTGCTCTCACACGCCCTCTGTCCTTAGCTTATTTCTTTGAATTAGCTTTCAATTGATCTTGTGTTGGGGCACCTTTCCATGCTGGAAGGTCAACCTTGTTAGATGCATCATAAATGATTTGTGCTACTTCATCGTTTTGGTAGGCTTTAATCAAAGTCTTGATAGCATCAGCTTTATTTGATTTTTCCCAATCTTTATTAGCTGCAATGATGTTAACCCAATCTTTCAAATCTTGACTTGGATCTTCTTGGAAGAGAGTTGTGTCATAGTCAACGTTTTGTTGTTGTGCGTATGAGTTATTAACAACCGCTGCATCTACTGATGAAAGCGTTTGGGCAGCTTGTTCAGCTGAGATTTCTTTGATGTCCAATTTCTTTGGATTCTCAGAAATGTTCTTGATAGTTGCCAATTCACCATCTTTAACATCCAACTTAATCAAACCAGCTGTTTGAAGAAGTGTCAAAGCACGGCTTTCGTTTGTACCATCGTTAGGTACTGAGATTGTAGCTCCTTCTGGAAGCTCTTTAACATCTTTATACTTAGCTTTTCCGTTTTCAGTACCTGAGAAAAGGTGGATTGGGCTAAGAAGTGTGTCAGCTGCCGCAACAACATCACCTTTATTTTCTTTGTTCCAGTTGTTCAAGAAATAAATGTGTTGGAAAGCATTAACATCGATTTCGCCGTTTTTAAGGGCTTCATTTGGTTGATTGTAGTCTGTGAACTCTTTCAACTCGATAGTAACACCCTTGTCTTTAGCCAATTCTTTGACTTTATCCCACAATGGCTCAGTTGTATCATCCAAAGTCATGATACCAACTGTCAAAGTTTTATCATCTTTTAGTTGATTTATTACCACCAGCACCACAAGCAGCCAAAGCTACTGTTGAAGCGACTGCCAATCCTGTAATTCCGAGAATTTTTAAGTTTCATAACGAACTCCCTTTAATTGTTTTAAGTGTAAAAATTATTATCCCATAGGATGAGAATTGTATCAAATTGTTTATAATTGTATATATCTATAGTTTTTAACTATAACGTGTCCTAGATTTTAATTATATAAAAAAGCTGAGAATCATTCCCAGCTCCTTTCTTATTTTTTGCTTGGAACTTTCAAAGCATCTTTAGTTGGAATATAATCTTTATTTCCAAGGAATTTTTCAGCCAACTTCGCCAAAGTACCATCTTTTTGGAGTTCTTCCAAACGTTTGTTTACAAATTTTTGAAGGTCTTTTTGGTTATCTGCGAACAAGAAGTAAATGTATGGTTGTTGATCAGATTTAAGCTCAATAGTCTTCAAGTTGCTCAATTTATTATTTTTGATGATTGCATTAACAGTTGGTGCATCAAAAATCTTGAAGTCGTACTTGCCTTCATTCAAACTTGTCAACATTTGTGTAATATTTTCATTTGTGTAGTTAAGTTCAACTGGCTTGTCTGAATGTTTATCGTTAAACTCTGTCAATTGAGTAGCTGTCGATGTTCCTTGAACAACCTGCGTTGAGTGTCCAGCAATATCATCATATTTCTTAATATTACTATCTTTTGGAACAGTCAAAACAGCTGGTGTGGTACCAATTGGATATGAGAAGAGATATTTTTGGTCACGTTCTTCAGAATAAGAGATATTGTTCCCAGCCATTTGGTATTTAGCTGAGTCAAGACCTGTGAAGACTGAAGACCATTCTGTTTTTTGGAATTTCACTTCATATTTGTCAGAGTCCTTGAAGACTGCTTTAGCCACTTCCACATCGTAACCAGTCAATTCACCGTTTTCTTCATATGAGAACGGTGCTGTTGTCCCAACTGTGGCAAAGTTAATTGTTTCTTTAGCACCTGAAGATTTAGATGCTTCTTTTGATGATTTAGATGAACATGCAGCAAGCAAAGCTACTGAAGCAATGGCTACACCTGTGATTCCAAGTATTTTTTTAAGTTTCATAATATTCTCCTTTGAGATTGATTGTTTTTATTGTAACAGAATTCACTAAGCTTAACTAATACTTAAACATAATCAAGGTGATAAGAAAATACTATCACCTAAAAATATCAATTGTTTAACAAAGAAAAAGTAGAAAACCAATAACGATTTTCTACTTATCCTTGTTAATAATGTGACAAACGCTCAATTACTTGTTGGTTATTGAGCACTTCCTGGGCAGGAAAGAAATCAGCTTTGCCATCTTCAAAAAGAAGAACATCAGCCTTTTCATGATGAAGGTGCTTAAAGTGATGAGCAGACATGATAATGGTTTTCCCAGCTGAATGAAGCTCATGTAGAAGTTCCCTAAAAAATTCTTCATATTCTTTAGAAAGATTATTGAAGGGTTCATCAAGAATATAGACATCTGGATTCGTTACCATGATACTGGCAAATGCCACTTTCTTCTTTTCTCCACCAGACAGTTGATAGGGAACGCGATCCCTTAAATCTTCAATTTTCAGTAGGGATAGTGTGTCTTGGACCCGCTGTGAGACCTCTTCTTCGGTCAGACCTCAGCTGACGAGGACCAAAAAGCAATCTCATCATAGACAGTACTATTAAATAATTGACTATCCACATCCTGAAAGAGGATTCCGAGGCGGCTATAAAAATCTCGCTTTTTGACGTTTGTCCTTCAGCCATTCTTTGATGTCCTTCCCTAAGAAAAGAATGCTTCCAGATTCTTCCTGCTTAAAGCCGGTTAATAAACTGATAAGACTTGATTTTCCAGTCCCGTTTTCTCCCATCAACATCACATATTGTCCTTGTCTAATCTCCAAATCAAGACCAGTAAAGACCTTTTTTTGTTCATAGGCACAGGCCACTTGATTCAATTGAAACATCTCATCCTCCTAACAGAATCTGTCCTAAAATCACTGCTACTAGACTTATCAAGGCCAGCCAATCCTTCCATGTGAATGACTGTGATGACTTGACATACTCACCAACAAAGCAACGTGCTTCCATGGCTTGAGTCAGTTCCTCACCATAGCGTATGGCTTTAAGGTATAAAATTCCCCAGATATTACTTCCAATCCGGAAACGATGATTGCCACCAAAACTTCGCGCTTCAATCCCTTTGAGCAAATCCATTAATTGTTTTCCAAAGACATCGATATATTTTATGGTGATATCTAACTGGAGCAGAACAAGATCAGGAAAATGCAACCCTTTTAATGCCGCTAACATCTCACTTATTGTACTCGTCTCTGAATAATAAGCAATGGCTACAGCAATCAAAGGAAGTCTAAAGAGAAAGAGCGATTGACCTCCGCTAAGTAAGAGATGTGGTAGATAAAGAACTAAAGGAAAAATCAACAACACTACGGTCTTTTTCAAGGTTCTTACTAAAATAGAATGTGGCAGAAAAGCCACTCCAGCTCCTAAAAACAAGGCTAGAATCCACAAAACTGTGAGATTTCGGCTAATTCCTACTGAAATAAGTAAGAAAAAGAGAAGTAAAACCTTAGCAGTTGGATGAAAGACTGATGCTACTTTTAAAGGAGGCGTTTCAAACTTTTGAAGAAGAGCTTCCAGATGGTGACGATTCCGGATAAGAAAGTTATTTCTACCGACTTTAGTGACTACCCGGGCGCTCTTCCGACATCCATTCTGGCAGAATCATTTTTCAACCTTTCTACCGAAAATCAAGCGATAGAGGATGAAGAAAATCAAAACAGCAGAAGCAGCGCTCAGAATATAACCCAAGACTTCTGGAACACCTGCGATACTATAATCTGGGAAGAGGGCATTGAATGAGAAACCATTCAACATTCCTTTTGGCGCTTGGGCTTCCACATGATAATGAGCCAATTTTTCTACCAACTCTTTGACATCCCATTCCGCAAAAGCTGTTCCCGTCGCCAATAAACCAAGTGGTGTTAGGATAATCAAGGCTAGGATAAAGAGCAATAAAGGACGTAGTTTTTTAGTCGTTAGTTCCTGAGTATTATCAATATTCAAACGTTCAATGAATTCTTGAACACCAGCTGTGAAGAATCCTTCTACCAGACCGATGAGGAGGTGAGTCAAGCCCATTACTGGAAGTGTCACTCTCAAAGGGTATGGGTTGTAAAGCGGATTACCACTACTATCTTTAAAGAGAATAGGCTGAATTCCTAGTAAAACTGCAACAGTCAGAGCTGCAGCTACAATCCCAATATAACCTCCAAAAAAGCTGGCAATTATCCTGTTCTTTGTCCACTTATTCAAGAGTTTATAAACAGCATAACCTACAAATGGCATAACAACTGCCATACAAAAGGCGTTAGCACCAAAGGCCAAGATTCCACCGTCACCAAAGAGCAAGGCCTGCATAGCCAGGGCTACACTAACTGCTAAACAGGAAGCCCAAGGTCCTAACAATATAGCAATTAGTACTGCCCCAACAGCATGGGCACTAGTTCCACCCGGAGCTGGAAGATTAAACATCATGATAAGAAAGGACAAGGAAGTCCCGATTCCCAACATAGGAATCGTTTTTTTATCAGTATCAACTTTAACCTTTACCTCCTTGACGGCCTTATACCAAATAGGCAACATAACTGCCCCCATTGCCGCACAAGTCGTAGGGCTTAGGTAGTTTTCAGGAATATGCATTTTTTATCTCCTCATATCATTTTTTCTCAAATTCAAAGGGGTTAATCCATGTATTTCTTGTCTAAAATAGTCTGCACAGGCATAAATGACGCGACGATTATCCTCAGCAGTTTTTCCTAAGATACGCAACACCAGACCTGGGATATCTAAGGATGAAATAGCAAAATCAGACTCTAAATTCAGATCTTCTAAGTGCTTCTGCAAAGCCTTAACAAAAGCCTCGTCAATATTTGGTGACACCATTACCAAACTATTATAATTACGCCAGCCTTCAAAATAACCAAGCTTAAACATATCTTGTTTCTGAGGCTCTAAGAGGGTCTGATCGCTATAAACAAGCTCATTATCTTGGTAGATTTGTGTCAAATTACGAAAATAATGGTATTGAAACGGCAAATCCTCATGAGACCAACCTGCCGTCACACCATCTGAATAAATCAAGTGGGCAGACTTGTCCATATCAATACGACTTGTTTGGAAATAGCGTGATTTCAAATAGGGAATAACTTCATCAGCCATGTACTCCAAATAGCTATTTTCTTCAAGTGTGATGGACGTATGTTGTTGCGTCAACTGTCCTCTTTCACACTTGTAAACATAGGTAGGTGTTTGGGTTGTTACCAAGGCATGAGCATCTTTATTAACATCAATGGTCACTTGATACTGCTCACCCTCGACAAAGCCCCCACCCATATTAATTAGGAAATAGTAAGGAACACCATTGGCATCTGAATTATCCGCTGACACTCGAGAGTTACCTTCTTGGTATTTCTTGTGGGAAATTGTACGACCATTTCGGTTTGAAAATCCAAGATGGACAAAGCCATCGTATGCTTGTGTCATCTTACAAGTCCTCTAGTAGGAAATTCTTACGAATCCATTCTTCCACTTCCTTAACATTGTCTTCATTATTCAGATTTGTGAAAATGAAAGAATTCTCGTTACGGAAATGAAGGGTATCTTCACGCATACGGTCGAGGTTAGCTCCAACATAAGGTGCAAGGTCAGTCTTGTTAATCAAGAAGAGGTCACTCTTAATCATCCCTTGACCAGCCTTACGAGGGATTTTTTCACCCTGAGCAACGTCAATAATATAAATAGTGAAATCAACCAAGTCAGGGCTAAATGTCGCAGCCAAGTTGTCTCCACCACTTTCAAGGAAAATAACATCCAAATCATGATTGAAGCGTTCTTGAAGGGTTTCAATCGCTTCAAAGTTCATAGAAGCATCCTCACGAATCGCAGTATGAGGACATCCACCAGTTTCTACACCAATGATACGGTCTTCATCTAGGCTTGAATTTTTCGCCAAGAAAAGGGCGTCTTCTTTGGTATAAATATCGTTGGTAATAACCGCTAAATTTAGGTCAGACATACGTCGTGTGAGACGTTCAAGCAAAAGAGTCTTCCCTGAACCAACAGGTCCACCAACTCCAATAATTACAGTACGTTTTGTCATTGTTTTTTTCCTCTCAACCTTGTTGATATTTTAGGACATGAATAGGCGGAACACCTGAGTTTCATGTTTCATCTGAGCTAATTCAAGACCAGGTGTATTGGCCCCAAGGTAGGACGCATCAAGTTCTTGAATGGCTTGTGTTATATGTTCTAATTGTGAAAAGCTACGTAAAACGATCTCTTGTCCAGCAAATTGTCCAAGCGGAATGGCACGAACAGCATTTTGAACCATAGTCGAGATAACGCTATAGCCATAAAGTGCTATGGCCTCACTGCAACCAATCCCCTTGTTGAAGACATAAAGCGCAAAGACAATGGCAGGATTGCCATAAACCTCACCCTTACGTATTTTGGACTGATAGTCATCTAATACTGGAATAGCATGTAGCCTTTGAATCAGGCGCAACATTTGCTTAGCAATCATCTTCGTTCCTTGTCTGGTTTCACGCGCTTGCGTCGAAACAGTCAAAGTCTTATCATATTGCCAAACTTGAGCCAAATCATCAGAAGCCATGGCATCATAGACTAGCTTAATCACAAGTCCTTCACCATACTTAAATTGGCTATCTAAATAAGCCTCTTGCCATTCCTCATAGCCCTTATCATCTGTTACAGTGTCTTCACGCAGATAATTTTCCATCCCAAAAGAGTGGTTAAATGATCCAATTGGAAAGGTTGAATCAACAATTTGAACAATTTCAAGATAGTCTCGCAAAGACACGTTAGCAAAAGGATTAATGTTCATGGGCAGTCAAATTCACGTGACGAAGGGGTTTGTCAAGGACCACTTCCTCAATCGTGTAGGCAATGTCTTTTTGAGTCAATACTTGCTCTACAACAGGGTCAACTTCCAAATAAATCTTGGCATCTTTCACCTCAATTGGTTTATGAGTATTCCCAAGAATGTGAGCTGTAATTCCCATTTCATCCATATCTTTAGGAGAAATGACAATCAAATCCTGTGATTCAACACCAATCGCCAAAACATGATGGTCATCAATGAAAAAGGCAGAGCCATTTTGCAATTTTTGCCCCTTATCAAGACGAATACCAAATTCATTGCCGTGGTCGCTTTTCACACGAATAATTTTTTTATTAAGATCGTCACTTGAAAGAATGACTGTTTCAATATGATATTTATCAACATCAATATCTTTAACAAGAGCATCTACTTTTGTAAAAATCATACTTTTTCCTTTCCTATTACATTTAAAAATTGCATCAAAGTCAAGCACTTTAAGAAAGCACTAAAAACGTTTTCGCCATAAAATACAAAAGAGGTTGGAGGAAAAATTCCAGCCTCATTTATCTGACACTCTTTCTTAGAACAAGAAATAGCGTTGAGACAATGATGTCGTATGGATTGGTTCACAAGTAACTAATTCATCATCAATAAAGACATCAAAGGTCTGTGGGTCAATACGGATTGTTTTTGGAGCGTAATCATTAAGTTTCATATCACGCTTAGTCAAGTTACGTGTATTCTTAACCGGAAGAACAATCTTATTCAAACCAATTTCTTCTTTGATACCGTGATCATAAGCATATTGAGAGACAAATGTAAGATTTGTTTCATGAACCGCTTGACCGTAAGCACCATATAATTTACGCATGATACGTGGTTGAGGTGTTGGAAGACTTGAACCAGCGTCACCCATAACACCATAAGTTAACATACCACCCTTAAGTACCAACTTAGGTTTTGCACCAAATTGTGCTGGTTCCCAGATAACCAAATCTGCAAATTTACCAACTTCTACAGAACCGATATAGTCTGCAATACCGTTAGTGATGGCAGGGTTAATTGTATATTTAGCCACGTAACGTTTGATACGGTTATTATCGTTAAATTCTGAATCCCCTTCAAGTGGACCACGCTGAGCTTTCATCTTATCAGCTAGTTGCCAACAACGCATTGCTACTTCACCGACACGTCCCATAGCCATGGCATCTGAAGTCATGATACTAAGGGCACCCATATCATGAAGAACGTCTTCTGCAGCCACAGTTTGTTTACGTACACGTGATTCAGCAAAAGAGACGTCTTCTGGGATTTTTGGATCCAAGTGGTGGCAAACCATAACCATATCTAACAACTCACCAATAGCATTTGTAGTGTATGGGTTAGTTGGGTTAGTTGATGATGGTAAAATATTTTCCTTACCAGCAAAAACCATGATATCTGGAGCATGTCCACCACCTGAACCTTCGGTGTGGAAGGTATGAACGGTACGACCTTGGAAGGATTCCAACGTATTTTCCATAAATCCACCTTCATTCAAAGAGTCAGTGTGGACCGCAAAAGAAACATCGTATTTATCCGCAACTTTAAGGGAATTATCAATACCTGCGTAAGTCGCACCCCAGTCCTCGTGTGTCTTAATTCCTGCTGCACCAGCTTTAATTTGCTCTTCAACCACTTCAGTCTCAGAACCAACACCTTTAGCAAGGAAACCAAAGTTAGCAGGCATATCATCAACAGCTTGCAACATACGAGTAATATGGAATTTACCTGGTGTACAAGTTGTTGCATTACTTCCGTCAGCAGGACCAGTACCACCACCAAAGAGGGTAGTAATCCCGTTATCCAACCAAATTCAGGAAGATCGGCAGAAATATAGTGCACGTGAAGGTCAATACCACCAGCAGTCACAATCAAACCTTCAGCGGCAATGGCTTCTGTACTAGCACCCACAACAAAGTCCACATTGTCCATTGTATCTGGGTTACCACCGCGACCGATAGCAACAATCTTACCATCACGAATACCGATATCTGCTTTAATAATACCTGTATAGTCAATGATGGTTGCACCTGTAATAATGGTGTCAACAACTGATGGATTGTCACGTGTTTCCGTAGCACTAACACCCATACCATCACGCAAAACTTTACCGCCACCAAACTTAGATTCCTGTCCATAAACAGTAAAGTCTTTTTCAATGGCTGCAAAAAGATTGGTATCTCCAAGACGTACGCTATCACCTACAGTTGGTCCGTAGTGTTGAGCATACTCTTCACGATCCATTTTAAAACTCATCGATTTGTCCTCTTTCTAGTCTAAGAAACCATTGACCTTGTTATTGAAACCAAAAATACGACGTTTCCCTCCAAAGTCAATAAGTTGTACTGTTTTCGTTTCACCTGGCTCAAAACGAATGGCTGTACCTGCTGGAATATCTAGACGTTTGCCTCGCGCCTTTTCACGATCAAATTGAAGACCAGCTTCGTTTGCTTCATAAAAATGGTAGTGAGAGCCCACTTGGGCAGCCCGGTCACCCACATTTTTCACTTCAAGACTAATGGCTTCGTAACCACCGTTATAATCAATTGGCTCACTCGCCACATGGTATTCACCTGGAATCATTACATTTCTCCTTACTGAATAGGATCATGAACAGTAACCAGTTTTGTACTGTCCGTAAAGTAGCTTCAACTTGAATCATTGGAATCATTTCCGCAATACCTTCCATAACATCTTCACGTGTTAAAAGATTGCGAGCTTCATCCATCAATTGGGCAACAGTTTTACCTTCTCTTGCACCTTCAAGCACATAGTCTGTAATCAAAGCAACCGCTTCTGGATGATTCAATTTGATTCCTTTATCTTTACGTCGTTGAGCAATCATAGCCGCAAGGCTAATCATCATTTTTTCCTGCTCACGCATTGTCAATTGCATCGTTTTTCCTCCTTAAATCAATGCTTACCACTTGCCCCAAAGCATCAAAAGCCCTGGAATCCAAGCTGTTACAATTCCTTCAAAAATAGCTAGGTAAGGGACAAATTTTCCTAGATTCTTCTTAAGATTAATTTCAATAAAGGCAGTTAGCCATAGGATACCCCACAAGAACCAAATAATACCATACCAAGCATTACCACCGTATCCAGATGTTAAGCAAAGAATCCCTGCTGGTAGCGTATTAATTGCCACAAATAAACTAAACCACCCATACAAACGTTGATCAAAATCGAAAATCGTATTGATAGCCGAGTAAAGATAGGTGAATGCAAATAAAAGACCAGTGGCGCTACCATAAAACCATTCAGCGCCTTGCCCTGTACAAGCTCCGTAAGCAATGACAATAATGTTGAGAATCAAACCCAGACCACCCGTAAAGATATTCATGACAACATTTGATTTATCAGGAATACCCTCTAAACGATGGAGTCCATTACTCATCAAAACCATACCAACATAGAGTAGGATGACACCTAACATAAGAACCTCCTAAGTTTTTTTATGTTAATATCATACTACTTTAACAACACATGTCAACGAATTTTCAGAAATTTTGCAACATTTACATGTTAGCTTGACTAACATGCGGTGTCAAAAAATGACATTACATTTTGTAATTCTCAATAGGAGTCCTTTGCTTAATCCCAGATAAATAAACAGTTAATCTATAAAAAACTGTCTTTAGCATTTGACTGTTTCTGACAATATAGCCCGTGCAATCTATCATTCAATGTGAGCATAATATTTTTTCTCGCCTATTTTTCCTTTGCCTTTCCAGCAACCCTTGTCTTGATCAGTACGATTGAGCTGGGCTGTCGCCTATTAGGTGGAAAAGCAAAGGGAATACGACTTGAATCGGGAATATTTATGGTCACTAGTCTACTCCAAGGCATGCAAATTAGTCTCTGGGGCCTGCACGACAACTGGGGGAGCGCTCAGATTCTTTGCCTTCATGCGAGTCTCCTCCTTTACTTAATGGCACGCACTGGACAAAGTAGTCAAGAGCGTTTGGGAATTACGGTTTGGCTAGACCTCATATACACCAGCTACATCTTCCCGCTAAAATATTTCTTTATCGGAGCCTGGACACTCCTATATAAAACAGCACCTAAACAAGAACTCTCCGAAGAAGAAAAACACGTAATCAAGAACCACAAATGGATGATTCTCATTAGTATCATGATTGCCTTGGTACTAACTGTATTCGCTGCTAGTCAGCTTAGTCAGGTCTTACCTGCTTTCGGACAACTTTGGAAACAAGTTTTCCAAACACTTGCTACTTTGTTTAACTTCAATATTCACTTCAAAAACAGTGGCCTAATCATCTTCCGTTTGCTTTCTAGTATTCCCCTAGCTTTGGGACTTTTTGCCCAACTTGCTGCAGTCTATTTAGCCAAGGATAAGCCACTCAGTCAAAATCAACTTGAAGCTAGTCTCAAAAAGACCCGTCTTTTCCCAAAAGTAGCAGCTTATATCGTACTCGGAAGCCTCTGCTTCACTTATGCCCTATTCATATTAACTGCCACTAGTCAAATGGGAGAACTCCTTTCTCTCAACCAAGCCAGCATTCCAGCTCATCAAGCCTCACATATTGCGGTTCAAGGCTTCTGGCAATTGGTTCGAGTTTCTACCCTCAACTTAGGAATCCTAGCTGGACTTTACATTTTTTCTAAAGAAAATTTCTTCACCCACAAGGGGCTTCGTTTGTTATGCACCTTACTCTTTACTTTTGCTAGCCTCTTTGCCCTTATCGCTGGCTGGAAACTCTTTGGCGTTTATATGGCACTCTATGGTGTGACGCCACGTCGCTTACTGTCAGGTTGGTTTGTCACAGTACTCTTTATTTGGTGTGTCCTAACGCTAATTCGACTTTATAAACCTATTCAGGCAACTCGTCTCGCTATATTTTATGCAACTATCAGCTTCACCCTCGTTAGCCTCTTAGGTAGCTTTATTTTATAAGAAAAAAAGAGTGAAACTAGATTAACTAGTTTCACTCTTTTTATATTGGAGTTATTTTGAATTTCTTGTAGGAAAGGCATACATCACCCAAAGCACTACCAGTAGTGGTGTCGCTTTTAATACAATCCACGCAACATTGAAATTGGCATCACGTAGACGACGAATCTGCATAGAAATGGTAGGAAGCGCCGTTGCTGCTATAAATAGAATGAAAGCTATCAATACAAAGCCAAAAGCTCTTGTTTCCCCAAGTAAGTCCATCAGTAGGAAAATAAGAGTACCAATAACTCCATTAATCAAGACAACCCACCAATAGTCTGATCGTTTTGTACGACCATAAAAATCGAGATAGCCTAACCAAAAATTTTTATATGCCTCTAACATGTTTACACCTCTTAATAGTATGCTACCAGTATACTATATTAAGGAGATAGGTGCAAGATGTGAATATTTAGACTTCTTAAGTTTTACACATATATAATAGGAAGATTATTTTAAATAAACTGGAATGGATTGAAATTAGGACTGTCCGACTCAATCTGGCCACTCACCATGGTCACCACACGACTGACATGTTGACGGACACTATTGCGGTGAGCAATAAAAATCATTGTTCGTTTAATCTTAGTAAGATTAGCCATGACCCTGCTTTCAGTATCACTATCGAGACCACTGGTAGCTTCGTCAAAAATCAAGATAGGCTGCTGGGACAAGAGGGCCCTCGCTATCGCCAAGCGTTGTTTTTGACCACCAGATAGACCACCATCCTCAGATACTTGGGTCTGAAAACCTAGTGGCATTTTTTGAATATCCTCTAAGATATCAGCTTGTTGGCAAACCTTAAGAAGCTCTTTCTCGTCAACTTCTCCTTCAAATCCTAACAGCAGATTTTCTAAAATGGTTCCAGTAAACACATAGGTCTGCTGGGGAACGTAAGTCACCATTTGCCGCAGCTCCGCATGGCCAATAGCATCTTTATCTAGGGTTACATGACCACTAGATTTTGTGTAATAACCCGACAACATTTTCGCTAAGGTCGTTTTCCCAGATCCACTTTTACCCATGAGGGCAATTTTCTCACCCTTATGAATCGTTAAATCAATCTTACTAAGCGTCTCTTGCTGATAACTAAAACGGTGACTGACACCCTTAAGAGCAAGTTGTTTAAAGGATAACTCTTTAAGTTTTCCTTTTTCTTCCTTATCCACAACATAAACTTCTTGAAGACGATTATTGGCTACTTTGGCTTGCTGAATTTTGGATTGGAGATTGATAATATTAATTAAAGGAGTTGTAAAATAATTCAGCAACATATTATAAGTAATCAACTGACCTGCAGATAATTGCCCTTCCATGACCAATTGTGCCCCATACCAGAGGATAAAGACATTGGAAACTAACTGAACCCCTGTCTTTAAACCATCTTGCGTTAATTGCCACTTGGCCTTAGACAAAGACTTCTTCAAATAGTCATGGAATTTCACCTCAATTTCCTGATAGCGTCTCTCTTCAACTCTCAAGGATTTTAAGGTTTCAATGCCTCGCAAATCATCAATAACAGCGGTATTGACCTGACTATTTGCCTCCATCAATTGATAATTTTCCTTTTCAAAAAGCTTATAGAAGGCCAAAATGATTAAAACATAAAGAGGCACTACCGTGAGAGTCATCACAAAAAGTGACTGATTTTGTAAAATAAGAGCCACAGCTAGAGTCATCACAATGGTCACATCTAGGAAAATCGATAAAATCGTTGAAGCTAGAGCATCGATAATAGTGTTAGCATCGCCAAAACGTGACGTTATTTCACCAGTACGACGTGAACTAAAGAAACTAATAGGTAAGGAAAAGACATGCTTAATATAAGGAAGAATGACAGCAATGGACAAGTAATTCCCCAATCGATGTAGAAGATAATCTTTGAAAAAAGTAAATACTTGTTGAGCTAGATAAGAGATACATAGGCCTAGCGAAATCATGGTTAGAAGAGTGTAGGCCTCCTGAGGAATCAAGCGGTCAATAATAGATTGCAAATAATAAGAACCAATAATATTAACAAGGGTCACTAGAAAACTTAACAAGACAATAACTGCAATCAAACCCTTACGACGAAACAAAATTGGTAAAAATGAAAGAAGCCCAGGCACATCTTCTTTGTATTTAGTGTAAGTTTCTCCTGGAACAAAAAAGAGAGCAACTCCCGTCCACTCTTTGGCAAACTCCTCTAAGGGCATTTTAATGACCTTCTTGCTAGGATCTGGATCACCAATAACAAGCTTCCCCTTGATTTGACCAAACACCGTATAATAATGTTGCAATCCACCTTCTTTAACCACATGTGCAATAAAAGGATAAGATAGGCTTTCTTGTTTAAACAAGTCTAAATCCGCACGAATAGCCTGAGTTTCAAGGCCCAACTGCTTGGCCGCTTTAACCAAACCAAGCGCAGAAGTGCCTTCACGAGAAGTCTGAGCCAACTCCCGCAAATAAGCTAAACTATAAGATGAACCATAGTGTTTAAGAATCATGGCCAAGGCAGCGACACCACAATCACGCTGATCAACCTGTGAAATATATGGATATTTTGACATGGTGACTCCTTATTAAAGACAACCTGTGAAATAAGGCAAGATAGTGATAAGTAGTGAGAATAGTGTAAATAAATTTAGCTTTTTCAAAATAAAACTCCTTTTAACTGTTATTTATGTTTCTATAGTAAACATTTAACCATTAAAAAAGTAGTGACATTTATGTCACCACCATTTCTATAAACCATCTGCCGCTTTCCCTGCTTTTATACTTTCTTCTAAAACCGAGTCTTCTAAAACGGAAGCAAACATTATGGCCTTATCGTAATTCTCTGCAGCCTTTTTCTTATTTCCCTTATGCAGAAGTTCATATTTAGCTTTGAGAACAAAAACACTAGGTTTATAGCTATAGAATTGTGATTTTTCTATAACGGCTAATGCTTTATCCACAACTGTTAAGAAGTCTGAAAAGGAATTGTGAAAAATCTTCAAAGCAGCGATAGCCATCAAATCATTAAATAAAACAATATTATGGACATCGTCTGTCCAAATTTCCTGATTTAATACTCTCTTTACAATCCTTTCAAAAAGTTTTTTGTCAAACTGTTTTCTTCCATAGAGATGGAAGAAATAATAGTCAATAACTAATAAATCGTTAGTTGAGAATTTCTTCTTCCTTTTGACTTGTTCAAACAAGTCTTCATATATTTCTTCAACCTTTGGGCTCTCCTCCCAATTAGTAAAACTCAAAATATTTTCCAAAATATCTAGAGTTAACAACTCTTCTTCTGGCAGAAGTTCAAAGAATTTCTCATAGACTTCCTCAATTAAGGCAAGTTTAGCCTTTATTCTTTCTGGGATTTCTGTACGTTGGAAACTTAATCAAACGATTCTTCATCTCATAATATTCGTCAGGGAATGGTAATATTGTCATGATCCAATAGATCGGCCATATTTTTTCCTAGACGTTTTGCGATGTAAGATAGTCTATCTAAAGACGGGAGAGATTCCCCTTTTTCAATGCGAATTAACTGGCGAACAGTCAACTCCGCACCATCTAAACATAGTACTTCACGTGACATCTGCTGACGTTCACGCTCAGTTTTGATTCTTAGTCCAATGCTGTCTTTTATGTTCAAGAGACTCTCCTTTATTCAAAAGTTTAAAAATATTATATCATAATTATAATACAATTAATATACAGTTAATATGATTTTAACAGAATAATAGTCAAAAAAAGCTATTTTTATACATTTTATATAAGAAGACCCTTCCTTTGCATCAAAAAAACATGCAGTTCAAAAACTACATGTTTGTTTTATTTCTGTTTACTTTGGAATCGCCATTCAAAGCGAATGCGGTCATAAGTTGGATAGATAGCATTAATCAACCCAAAGGCTAAGGTAAAGCCAGCTAAAACATCTGTTAGATAATGAACACCCACATAAATACGCGAAAGTCCAACAAGGAAATCAGAAGCCCAGTAATACCATAAACTGCTATTTTAGATTCTTTTTTCGCCAAACGCTGAGCAAGAACAATGGCAATTGCTCCAAGAATCATAAAAGTTCCCAAAGAATGACCACTAGGGAAAGAATAACCACTAGCATGCACTAAATGCGTAATTGATGGGCGTTGACGCTGATAAATATACTTTAAACTTACAATCAAGATACTAGCGAGAAGCCCACTGGCACCTACAAAGATAGCTTCTGCTTTATACTGACGTAGATAAAGCCAGATTACTGCTACGATTGCAATAATAGCCTGTACGGGCGTATTTCCAAGTATGGTAATCGTTTTAAAAAAGCGTGTCAGTCCTGCCGGTAAGTCTCCTCGAACCCAAGTTTGAATGTTGCTATCAAATCCTGTCAAGGCTTCAGGGTAGAACTTAACCATGTAACCGAGAGCAACAAATAACAATAAGGCAAAAGAAGCATAAATATAATGTGTGTGTTTGTGTTTCATATTTATAATTTTACTAGAATAGACTTAAGTGGAGCATAAATCAGAGCAAAGGTTACCGCAAAAATCAATCCTTGAAGTAAATTGAAAGGTACTACCATAGCGAAAAGATATTTATAGAGACCTATGAATTGCGCAATATCAAAGTTGGCAAATTTAGCATAGAGTGGTACTGCATAAATATAGTTAAGAATAACCATAGCAACTGTAAGCAAGACAGTTCCTACAACAGAACCAAAAATATAATTCTTGCTTGTTTGATTTTTCTTCCAAAAATAGCTTAGGCCCCAAACAAAGACTCCTATAGCAACGAAATTCATAGGAAGTCCAATCATTGATCCTGGACCACCATTGTTTAGCAAAAGCTTCAACAATGAACGAAGCAAGAGAACACCAATGGCACTCTTAAAATCAAAGATAACCAAGGCAATCAGAACAGGAAGGATTGAAAAATCAACCTTCAAAAAGTCTGCTGCTGGAATCAATGGAAATGAAAAATAAAGCAACAAGAATGAAACTGCGGATAAAATGGCAATGTAAGCCAATTTACGTGTGTTTGTCATAAAAAAATTCCTCCAAATTTTAACAATTTGAAAGAAGTTCCCAATGGATTTGCCTATGCCAAAAAAGCCTACGCAAAAAGACTGGTCTTCTTCCATCCAGACTGTACTGTCGGTTGAGGAATCACACCTCATCAGCTTGCGCTCGCGGACTTATCTATAGAATCACCGCCGGTCGGGAGTTTCACCCTGCCCTGAAGACCTTTTAAGAATAACATAAAAAAACCTTGGTGACAAGGTTCTCAAATTATGGATTTCTAATCTGTTGATAGTCAATGACTATAGATACTCTTATAAGAGAAAATAGACCTCTATTTTAACTTGTCATGCTGATAACGATGACTCAGCTCCAAGCCCTCAAACTGTTGCTGACGAAGTGCTTCGTAAACAATCATACAAACAGTGTTGGACACATTTAGACTACGCACATGTTCATCATTCATCGGAATACGAATAGCTTTTTCAGGATGCTCACGCATAAAATCTTCAGGTAGGCCTGTATCCTCACGACCAAACATAAAATAGTGGTCCTCACCATCATCATAGGCCTCTTCTGAATAAGTCTTATCCGCAAACTTGGTGACTAGATGCAAACGACCATCTTGATTTTTGGACATGAAATCTGCCAAATTATCATAATAAGTGATGTCAAGCTTATCCCAGTAGTCTAGACCTGCACGTTTCATTTTCTTGTCATCAATTGGAAAGCCCATAGGACGGATGATATGAAGAGGGCTATTAGTCGCTGCACAGGTACGTGCTATATTTCCGGTGTTTTGTGGAATACGAGGTTCAAACAAGACAATATGATTACGTGACATCTCAATTCTCCTAGACATAAAAAATACCATGTCGCCCGGAGTCAAGCTCAGCAGACGACATGGTTGTGGACGTTCATTAGCTTAAATCATGACAGGTTAGATTTAAAATAACGAATCTTTGAATATATTTTAGCACTTCTAGTCTAAAAGTCAAGACTATTTAAAGAAAAATTTTACCTTTATTCACTTAAATAGGAATAGTTGATAAAGCTAGCTGAAAAGGATGATTTTTCCGCTAAAATAGAGTATCATAGTAATGATTATTTGGAGGTAACTCATGCGTATTATTGTCGTAGGTGCCGGTAAAGTCGGTACCGCACTCTGCCGTTCTCTTGTTGAAGAGAAGCACGATGTTATTTTAATTGAAGAAAAAGAAGAGGTCCTCAAACGCCTCAGCAAACGTTATGATGTTATGGGCTTTGCTGGAAATGGGGCTAATTTTAAAATTCTGGAGCAAGCTGAGGTTAACAACTGCGATGTCTTTATCGCGATGACTGATAAAGATGAAGTAAACATGATTTCAGCCGTTCTGGCTAAACAAATGGGTGCCAAAGAAACTATTGTTCGCGTGCGTAACCCAGAATACTCTAATGCTTATTTCAAAGACAAAAACTTTCTTGGTTTCTCATTAGTAGTTAATCCTGAACTTTTAACAGCTCGCTATATTGCCAATACAGTTGAATTTCCAAATGCCCTATCAGTTGAGACTTTTGCTAATGGACGCGTTATTCTGATGGCATTTAAAGTCACTGAAAATAGCCAATTGTCTGGTATGACAATGGAACAGTTCCGTAAGAAATTCGGCAATATTCTAGTTTGTACGATTGACCGTCAAGGTGAGCTCATCATTCCAGATGGGAATGCTACCATGCAAATTGGGGATAAGATTTATGTCACTGGTAAACGTGTTGATATGGCGCTTTTCCACAGTTACATCAAGCCAAAAAGTATCAAAAAACTTTTGTTGATTGGTGCTGGACGTATCTCCTACTACTTGCTCAATATCTTGAAAAACAATCGTATTAAGGTCAAATTGATTGAGCAAAAAAATGGACCGTGCGCAAACCTTTAGTCAAGTCTTCCCTGAAGTTTCTGTTATCTTAGGTGATGGTACTGCTAAAGACCTTCTTCTCGAGGAAAGTGCAGCCAGTTATGATGCCGTAGCTACCCTAACTGGAGTAGATGAAGAAAATATCATCACCTCTATGTTCCTCGAAAGCCTTGGTATTCACAAGAATATTACTAAAGTCAACCGTACTAGTCTTTTAGAGATTATCGATACACGTGAGACAACAACAATTGTCACACCTAAGAGTATTGCCGTTGACACTGTAATGCACTTTGTCCGTGGGCGTTATAATGCTAAAGACTCTAGTCTCGATGCCCTTCACCATGTGGCTAATGGTCGTATCGAAACCTTGCAATTCCAAATTAAGGAAAACAACAAAATCGCCGGGAAGAAACTTTCTGAGCTTGAATTTGCTAATGGTGTCCTTATCGCTGCTATTATCCGCAATGGAAAATCTATTTTCCCAAAGGGAGAAGACAGACTCGCTATTGGGGATAAAATCGTGGTCGTTACACTCTTACAAAATGTAACTCATATTTACGACTTGTTGAAGAGGTAAGCTGCCATGAATCGATCTATTGTCCGTTTTCTTATTGCCAAGCTCCTACTTATTGAGGCTGCTCTCTTGGTTGTACCACTTATCGTTGCCCTCATTTATCAAGAAGATGCCAAAGTATTTGCCAGCATCTTGGGTACGATGGGGATTCTCCTCTTTCTCGGAGTACTTGGTACTCTCTTTAAACCGAAGAACTACCATATTTACACCAAAGAAGGGATGCTTATTGTAGCCCTCTGTTGGGTGCTCTGGTCCTTCTTTGGAGGATTGCCCTTCGTCTTTGCTGGACAGATTCCAAGTGTCATTGATGCCTTCTTCGAGATGAGCTCTGGTTTTACAACCACAGGGGCTACTATTCTCACAGATACTGGAGTACTTACCCACTCCCTCCTCTTCTGGCGAAGCTTCGCCCACTTGATTGGAGGGATGGGGGTATTGGTCTTTGCCCTAGCCATCATGAACAACAGTAAAAATGGTCACCATGAGGTTATGCGTGCAGAGGTGCCTGGTCCAGTTTTTGGTAAGGTCGTGGCCAAGCTCAAAAATACAGCTCAAATTCTTTACATCATCTATTTAACCATGTTCGTTATTTTTGCTGTTATTCTCTGGCTTTGCGGTATGCCAATCTTTGATAGTATCATCACTGCTATGGGGGGCGCAGGTACTGGGGGATTTGCTGTCTATAATGACTCTATCGCCCACTACCACAGCGATCTGATTACCTATGTGGTTACTGTTGGTACCCTACTCTTTGGGGTTAACTTCAACCTTTATTTCTATATCCTCCTTCGCAAAATCAAGTTTTTCTTCCAAGATGAAGAACTACGTACCTACTTTGCGATTGTGGCTATTTCAACTGGTTTAATTATCCTCAATATTTTTGGAATCTACCACAATTTGGCTGACTCTTTCAAATACTCATTTTTCGAAGTGTCAACTATCATCACAACAACCGGTTTTGGTCTGACAGATATTACCAAATGGCCACTCTTTTCTCAGTATATCCTACTCCTCCTGATGTTTATCGGAGGGTCAGCAGGTTCTACAGCTGGTGGTTTCAAGGTTATCCGTGCTATGATTATTGCTAAGATTGCACGAAATCAGACTCTGGCTAGCCTCTATCCTAATCGTATCCTGTCACTTCATATTAATGGAAGTGTTCTCGATAAAGAAACGCAGCACAGTGTTCTCAAATACCTAGCTGTATATGTACTCATTATACTAAGTTTAGTCACTGTTTTGTCACTGGATAATCAAGACCTCTTGATTGTGACAAGTGCTGCTGCTTCAACCTTTAACAACATTGGACCATTACTTGGAACGAGTGATAGCTTTGCTATTTTCAGTCCTTTATCTAAGCTTATCATGGGATTTGCTATGATTGCAGGACGTTTGGAAATCTATCCTTTATTACTCCTCTTCCTACCAAAAACTTGGTCAAAAACTTAAGCATAGAAAAACTCCTTTGGATTCATTTATCCAAAGGAGTTTTATTACGTTTTAGACTAAAATAATCTGGCACCGGATCATCTCCAGTCTCTGATAGGGGGTGACATCTTAAGATACGGGCAATTCCCATAAGAACTCCCTTTAAGCCATGCTTTTCTATTGCTTGGATCATATAAACCGAACAAGTTGGACGAAAACGACAAGACGGTGGAAATAGGGGAGAAATCCATCTCTGATAAGCCCTGACCAAGGCAATCAGAAATCTTTTCATTATTTGACCTTATTGACAGCAGCGTTATGAAGCTGACTGATTTCTTTCTTATTTAGACGGCGTGATTCACCTGGACGAAGCCCTGTCAAATCAAGAGTCCCAAAACGTGTACGAGACAACTTATCAACGAGCAAGCCCACTGATTCAAACATTTTCTTAACCTGGTGGTTACGCCCTTCATGAATTGTCAATTCAACAACTGAACGATTCTTTTCATGGTCAACTTTGATAATATTGTAACGTGCTGGCTTGGTTTTCTTGCCATCAATGACCACTCCACGAGTCAAAGGACGAAGGTTCTCCTTGGTCGCAATACCTTTGACACGCGCCAAATAAACCTTGTCAATCTCATTACGTGGGTGAATCATTTTATCGGTAAAGTCACCATCATTAGTCAAAATAAGTAGGCCAGTCGTATCCCAGTCAAGACGACCAACAGGATAGATACGTTCCTTAACGTGGGGCATGAGGTCAATCACCGTCTTACGATTTTTCTCATCAGATACCGAAGAAATAACCCCTCGTGGCTTATTAAGAAGATAATAGACCTTCTCTTCATTATAAATTGGGCTACCATTTACCTCAACGACATCACCGTTTTTGACAATAGTTGCCAATTCCGTAACGGTCTTCCCATTTAGGGTCACACGACCTTCTTTAATCAGTTCCTCAGCCTTACGACGGCTGGCCACACCAGCGTGGGCAATATATTTATTAATTCGCATTTTTTCTACAGCTTAAGCTGTATCCTTTCTACCTAGCATCTCTGCTATGTTTCTTTATTTTTAATGATTAGTTTCAACAAGGTTTACTCTTAATTGTCCAAGTCCTCAAGCTCCTCTGGAGCATCTTCCCTAAAGAGACTCGTTTCTTGCTCTTCAAGTTCTAGTTGATCAATAGCAACAAGTTCCTCTAAACTATTAATCCCCATAAAGTCTAGGAAATAATCAGTAGTCGCATATAGGTTAGGACGACCGACAGCATCTTTTTTTACCAGTCTCTTGAATGAGATCAAAGGCTTGAAGTTTAGCAATAGCACCACTAGAGTTAACACCTCTAATGTCATCGACTTCAGCACGTGTAATAGGCTGTTTATAAGCAACTATAGAGAGGACCTCAAGACTCGCTCGTGATAGACTCTGGTTAATAGGCGTTTTAGAATAGTCACGAAGGAGACTTGCAAAATCTGGCTTAGTCACCAGCTTATAGGTATTTGACGATTCCAATAAACAAAGAGCTGAATCCTCATCTGCCGCGTACTTGGCTTGCAATTTCTCCAAGGACTGGGTCAGACCCGTCACTGGCATTTCCAAAAGCTGTGCCATAGTACGTAGACTAAGACCATCTTCACCTGCCACAAAAAGTAAAGCTTCTAATCGTGCTAAGTGACTACTCATTCGTCCATTCCTTTCTTAGTGTGATTGTTCCAAAAATTGTTTCCTGCTGTACTGATATGCGATGTACCTTAATCAATTCAAGAGTTGCCAAAAAGAGGGTGATTACTTGATTCATATCCTTAGCATCCGTGAAAAGTTCATCCAGATACAGCTCATTTTTTGAGCCAAATGCTTCCTCAATAATCAGCATCATGTCTTCAATTTTATAATCGTCACGCGCAATGGTTGTGTGGTTTCGACGAATTTCTTCTTGCTTTTCAGCCATGATTTTTGAAAAAGCCAAGAAAATGTCTTGAATAGTCTTATCCTGATTCAGCGTCACATCTTCATAAACCAATTCAACTTTTGGTTTTGAAAAATACTGAGCTCGTACTTCATGCTGCTTAGCCAACTCTTGACTAGCTGCTTTGAAGCGTGCATATTCTTCCAATTGACTCAAGAGCTCTAGTTCTGGATCATCTGCTTCAGGCTCAGCTTCCACCACTGTGGGCAGAAGCTTACGACTCTTAATCAGCATGAGCTGACTAGCCATAAGCATATATTCCCCAGCAACTTCAAGCTTCATGGCTTGCAAGGTTGCCAAATAAGCCAAGTATTGCTCGATAACCTCAACAATGGGAACATCGTAAATATCTACCTCATACTTAGAAACCAGATGGAGCAACAAATCCAGTGGCCCCTCAAAATCTTTTAACTTAATATCCATTAGGTTTTATAGTATTTCTCCAAGGTCACTGGACTTTTTAGTCCCAGTAAACGAGCAAGTTCAAAGGCGCCCGTTCCCTTTTCAATTTGTATAAGAATAAATTGCTGACGCAAGACTTGAGCGGTTACATTCGATAAGCCACAGTCACTAACATAAGTCTGGATTTGCTTATACAGCCATTGTCGAGTATAGACCTTACCCAAAAGCAAGCCCTGGCTGTTGACATCTTTAATAGCCAACAAATACTGCTTCACATCTGCTTCAAGTCTGAGAACACGCTTAGTGCTTCCCTTGGCCACAGTTACAACACCAAAATCCAAGTCAATATCGGCCCAGTCCAACTCCAAAATCTCTGAAGGTAAGAGTCCCAACTCTAGAATCAGCAGACAAGCCAGCTTACCAACCCCTTCACGCCCCTCATAAAGCGATGAAAAATCCAGTATTCGCAACTTATCCTCCTGAGAAGGTATTGTAACCGTCTCTGATAGTTTGAAAAATTTCTCTAATTCACCCTTTTGATAGAGGTATAGCAAAAATTGATTGACCGCAGAGCGCTTACGCTTTTGTACGGATGGCTTCCATTCCTTCAGTTGGTTTTCATAGAGCTTGAGACTGGTTTGATCAATTTGTCCTGAAATCGACGTTGCAAACTGCTTAAGATCATAAGCATAAGCTTGCTTTGAACTCTCCGAAATGACCTTAGTAGCCAGAAAATCAGTGATCTGAGTTGTCAGTTGTTTTTGGAATGATGATATAGTCATGTGTAAAGTCATGTAAGAGGCTATTAACCGCCTTTAGAATCGATTTTCGTGTGATAATTCCTTTGAAAATACCTTGGCTGTCAACCACAGGAAGGAAAGGATTATTAACTAGCTTATGCATTACCTCATTTAGATTGGCATTATCTTCCACTGTTTCCACGACATCTGATGTCATCGGTCCGATATCACGGTTAACCATCTCCCACTCTTGCAAGTTATGTTCATCTTGATAACGCTTAATATCTGTCAAAGATATGGTCCCAAGATAGTGCTTATCCTTAGTCAAAACGGGAACGCGCGAATAACCATTGCTTGTCAAAAGCAAGACCACATGATCAGCGTTGTGACTATCAATAAAAATAGCAACCTGATCTGATGGAATTAAATAATTATCTAAATGAGCCAACAAAAAATCTTCAAATTCTTTAGCAATCATCGTTCAAATTCCTGTAAGTTCTGAATAAAGTTCATGGTCACGTGTGTAATATTCTACACGAATTTTTGAACTGTTTATAATCACCTTAGCATAAAGTTTCTCATGGATAGGTCCACGTGGCTGTGAAACAGATCCTGGGTTGATAAACACTGTCTTACCATTTCGTAAGCTGCTGCCGCATGCAGAGTGGCCATAGAGGCAAATATCTGCATCCTCTTGTTGCGCCCAAAGATCTAACTTGTCCCAGGTAAAATTAATGCCATAAAGATGACCATGTGTTTGTGCAATAATCACATCACCAAGTTTTACGACCAAACGTTCTGGATAACCTGAATCATAATCACAGTTGCCACGAACCACATGGATACCTTCCCAGACAGGATCACTTGATTCTAACTCAGAATCTCCGTTATGGAAAAATAGCATCTACCTTCCCTGATAACGATTTTTTATATCTACTACAATGTCACGTTCTCCATGGAGTCGCTCATTACGATTATTGTTTGTTCTGCCATGCTGGGAAGACCTCCATAAGTTTCTTAACAGCTTGTCCACGGTGAGATTGTTCATTTTTCTCTTCTGCAGAAAGCTCTGCTGCCGTTTTACCCGTATTACCAACTAAAAAGAGTGGATCATAACCAAAACCATTGTCACCTTTCGGTTCTCGGCCAATATAACCCTTCCAGTCGGCATCAACAACCAAACTATCACGTCCAGGGGCTGCAACAACTAGGGTTGTATGGAAGTTCGCAGTACGTTTGCTATCATCAAGCACCATAGCCAGCTCGTGTAATAATTTAGCATTATTTTCATCATCCGTAGCATCAGGACCAGCAAAGCGAGCAGACCAAACTCCTGGTAAACCTCCAAGAACATCTACCTGCAAACCAGAGTCATCTGAGAGGACCATTTTACCAGTTAATTCAGAAATGGTTTCCGCCTTCAAGCGTGCATTTTCTTCAAAGGTCATACCCGTTTCGGCAACTTCAGGAAGATCTGGATAATCATTAAGATTCTCTACCTTAATGCCTAGTTTTCCAAATAGTTTACGAAATTCCTTGGTTTTTCCTTCATTGCGTGTCGCAATCAATAGGACATCACCAAAGTCTGATTTATTATCAGAACCAAAGAAATCACTCAAGGTGACACCTTCTCTAGGAACATGCACATAGACAAGCTTATCTCCTTCACTAACTACCAAAGCCCCTTGATGTTGCGTAACAGCTAAGTCACGACCAGTTTCCTCTTTCAAGCAATCCAAAATAAAGGATACTAAGCGAAGGTCTGAAGAATGTTTAGCAATATGTAACTGAAGGCCACTAACAGCCAAAACGTTAGTCAAGGCTTGGAAAAAGTCAACAAATTGCTCATAGGCCTCATCACCACCAAAACAAGTCAAGTGATTGTAGCTTCCTAAACTAGCCAAATACCAGTCTTGTTCGTCTTTATATTCAAAAATTGATTTAGTCATTTTCTAACTCCTTGTCCAAATCGACATGTTGGACAGCAACTTCTTCACCCAGCCATTGTTCTGCGATTTCTTTAAAACCAAGCACACTAGCCGTGGTGTAATATTCTTCCGTCTTGTCTTCGACTTCACGGCTGCGATTAATCTCAAAATAATTGAGCAAAACAGAAACATCACGAACTGTTTCCGCTCCGCTATCAATTAGCTTGACACTTGGCCCCATAACATTTTGGATGATGGGACGTAAAAGTGGGTAATGGGTGCAACCCAAAACCAAGGTATCTACCTTACCGACTAAAGGTGCCATGCTTTCATAAACAATTTTTTTAGCCACACTTGAGTTAATTTCATTGGATTCAACAATAGGGGCAAAGCGAGGACAAGATAAACTCAAGACATTCATTTGTGGTGCCAAATGCTTAATTTTTTGTTCATAGATGTTAGAGGCAATCGTCATTGGAGTCCCAATGACACCAATATGACCCGATTGGCTAGACTTAATAGCCGCACTAGAACCAGGCAAAACCACACCTAGCACTGGGATATCCAAGGCTCCTTTGATTTCCTCCCAAACTACTGCTGTTGCCGTATTACAGGCAATAACAATCATCTTTACATCTTTGGTCAGAAGGAATTTAACCAACTGCCAGGTATACTGTCTGATTTGTTCTGCTGGTCTAGGACCATACGGTGCCCTAGCAGAGTCACCAATATAAACAATAGACTCGTGAGGCAACTGACGTTTAAGTTCACGTACTACCGTCAGTCCTCCGACACCAGAATCTAAAAATCCTATAGGTCGATTATCCATCTTGCCTCCTTATCCCCTAGGTTACATGTAAAAAGCTGAGATTCACGTCCCAGCTCCCCACCATTATTTTTTCTTTTTCTTGCTATCTGCAAGTGCTTGTTTTTGTTGTTTGATAATTTGGTTATATGTTTGACGCACTTTTGCTTCATTTGGTTTTTGACCCGCAGCTGACATCATGGTACGAACAGCGTCCACATTCAAACGAGGATTTTCAGCCAATTCTTTCTCCATTTGTTTGCGGGCAAAGTATGCGCCTCCATAAAAACCACCCAAAAGGGCTACAAAAACAAGAATAATCCAAAGGACGGTGTTCATAAATTCATTTCTCCTATAACGTTGATTTACCTTATATTATAGCAAAAATGGCCCCTACTGACAAATAAGACGTTGATTCTGAAAAACGCCTAGAAAAATAGTTTTTTCGTTTAAAATACCGATAAAATGAGACTTTCAGTATTTTTCACTTACAACTGTAAAGGACTTGTAAGATTTCTAGAACAAAAATAGGTTATTATATAGGTTGTGGAATTATTATTATGTTTATATAAAGGGGTTTATTTATGCTCAAGGAAGCAACTATTTCCGAACGAAAAATTGTCAACGCATTTATTGAACTCTTAGAGGAGAGTTCACTCGAACAAATCAGCATCACAGATATCATCAAGAAGGCAAATCTCAGCAGACCGACCTTCTACTACTACTATTCAAATAAGGAAGATTTGGTTGAAACAACCTTCTCAAAGATTTTAGATAAAATCTCAAGTATTCTTCAGGAAGACATGACCTACCAAGAAGGTGTTGTCACTGAAATGCTACGATATCTTAAGGAAAATCAAAAACTCTGTCTCACCTTGATGACACACATTCCAAACATCAATGAGATGATTCGTGAATTCATTATCGAGACTATCCTTAACTCTGATATTGAAAATGTTACAGAACTCATGGAACAAAGCTATCATATCCCTGCTAAATATTCATTGGAAGTTTATGTTAGCACCATTGTTACCATTTTAACACTATGGCTCAAAGAAGGCTGTATCGAATCCCCTGAGGAGTTAGCCGATATCATTCTTGAAGCTGTCATCATTAAAGTAAAATAAGCTAGAGTCTTTAAGGCCTAGCTTATTTTTTGTTAAATATCAAAATCAAAACCATCAAGAGTGGCAAAGTAATCATTCATCGTCTCTGCACGACGAATCATACGAGCTGTGCCATCTTCTTGGTAGAGAATTTCTGCAGAACGAAGACGTCCATTATAGTTGTAACCCATTGAGAAACCATGAGCACCTGTGTCGTGGATAACCAATGTATCTCCAATACGAGCTTCTGGCAATTCACGGTTCTTAGCAAACTTATCATTATTTCACAAAGTGAACCTGTCACATCAACTACTTGAATGTCACCATCTGGATTAGTCATATTCGTTATGTGGTGGTAGGCATCGTACATAGCTGGACGAAGCAAGTTAACCGCAGAAGCATCTACACCAACATAGCGACGATAAGTGTCCTTAATATGAAGAACCTTAGTCACGACAAGGCCATGAGGTGCTGTCATGAAACGCCCAAGTTCAGTGTAAATACTGATATGTCCAAGACCATTCGGAACAAGGATTTCATCAAATTTAGCATGAACCCCTTCACCGATAACGGCAATATCATTTTGTTTATTGGCTGGTGTGTAGTCCACTCCAACACCACCTGATAAGTTGATAAAGTCAAGACTAACACCAAGTTCATTCTTGATTTCTACCGCCAATTCAAACAGTTGAGCAGCCAAGGTTGGGTAATACTCATTCGTTACTGTATTTGATGCTAAGAAAGCATGCAAGCCGAATGATTTCACTCCTTTTTCTTTAAGGTAAGCATAGCCTTTGAAGAGCTGTTCCTTAGTCATCCCAAATTTTGATTCTTCAGGATGATCCATGATATCAGTACCGAGAGAGAAGACGCCCCCCTGGGTTAAAGCGCAAAGAAAGGGTTTCAGGAAGTCCTGCAGCCTCTTCCAAGAAAAAGATATCTTCGTAAGCATCAAGGTTAATTGTCGCATTAATATCACGAGCGTAAACAAACTCTTCTGCACGTGTATCATTAGACGTAAAGCTAATGGCACTACTATCAAAACCAATTTTCTTACTCATGACAAGCTCTGTATCGGTCGCACAATCGACACCACACCCTTCTTCCTTCAAGATTTTGAGGATTGCTGGATTAGGTGTTGCTTTTACAGCAAAGAATTCCTTAAAACCTGGATTCCACGAAAAGGCTGCATTAACTGCACGTGCTGTTTCACGAATGCCCTTTTCATCATAAAGATGGAAAGGGGTCGGAAATTCTGCAGTGATTTTTTCAAGTTTATCAGCTGTAATAAAAGGTGTTTTTGTCATTTTATTCTCCATTTTTTTACAATAGTAACCCTATTATAGCATAAGAAAAGGCTTGAAACCCAATTTTCTAATAATCTCAAGGCATATTTCATGATACAATAGTCATATAACCTAAATAAAATAATGGGGGATTATTTATGAAAAAATATCTTTATTCTGGGGCACTTGCTCTAGCAGCAGTCTTGACATTATCGGCATGTGCCAAGCCAAAACTCGATGCCAAGCTTTCTGTTAACGATATTGTCTACATGTCCGGAAGCGATCTCAAACTCAAGGATGACCAAACCTTGGTTGAAGTCTCATTCAAACTCGAGAATACCTCAGAAGATATGGAAAACGAACTCAAAACGTCTGCTAAACAATTCTACCTCAAAGATAAGGATGGTAAGAAAGTCACAGCAAGCAAGCTCGACAAGAGTGACCTACCTACTCTCTTCAATAAAAACAAAAATGTAGAAGATGCTACAGATGATTTTGGAAAAATTGAAGCTGACGACTACAAGACTGTCTCCCTCTTTTTCGAAGTTAGCAATGACGAAAGCTACAAACTCTACTTTGAATCAAAAGATGAAAAACAGAAGGTCAAACGGTTTCTACTAACCTAAAAGATTTCGATGGTAAAACAACGACCAATGTTAAAAAGGCTGTTGATGCTTATTTCAACGCAGTTCTTCTAGGTGGTGAAAGCAAAGACTACAGTAAATTTGTTTCTAACGACTTGGATAAAGCTAAGGGAGAACTTAACCAATATTTCTCAGATAGCCTTCAATACAGCTATGATGCAACTGATAACATCAAACCAACCGGTGATGAAATTCCAAAAGTTTTTGGTTGGGTCCAAACTGCTAACCGTGAACGCGGTAGCTACACTGTTGATAACATTATCGTCGCTAAAGATAAAGCAGAGTTTAACGTCAGCATGTCAACTATCAGTATGAAAGCTGCAGACGATGCCTATGGTGCTAATCACCCAAATCTCACAGATGACCTTAAAAACTACCTACAAAGCAATGGTGCTAACGCTGGAAATGTCGACCAACTAACAAGACAATACTACATGGAAACTTACCTACCGAATTCAATCAAAGAAGTAAGTCCATCAGCACCAAAGACAGAAGGAACAAATATCTTTGATAATTACTCAGTCGAGCTTACTAAAAAAGACGACAAGTGGGCCTTCCCAGATAAAGATAGCTATGTCGGAAAATGGGATTACTACCCACTCTTCTACGCTTACACAGGTCAGCAAGGGACACTTACAAAAAACTATTAGACATTAAAAAAAATCAGCCAGATGGCTGATTTTTTTACTAATTACGTCTAGCAAAGAGTCGCAAGATATTCAAGAATAAGTTAATGAAATCCAAGTAAAGACTAAGCGCCATAGATACTGCCCATCCATCTGTAACCTGACCATTGGCACCGTAGTAAACCTTTTTAATCAACTGGTTATCGTAGGCAATTAAACCAGAGAAAATAAGAATTGATACAATACTAATCACAAAACTCATCATGCTACTTGCAAAGAAATATTAATCAAGCTAGCCACAATAATCCCAATCAAGGCTGCCATAAGGAACTTAGCCATGCCTGATAGATCTCGCTTAATGCTAACTCCGATAAGGGCCATGATAAAGAAAACAATGGCAGTGCTAAGGAAGGCTTGAAAAACTATGGCTTGCGTATATTGAACGATGATAAAACTAAGTGTAAATCCATTCAAAGCGGAGTAAACCAAAAATAGAGGTAGGGCCGCAGGTGTATTTCTTCGTGCAGCACCGCTAGCCAAAAAGACCAAACCAAACTCTAAAAAGAGGGCTGCCATGTAAACCCAAGAATAATTCATGAGAATATTGACAAAAACATGTGAGAGAGGAAAGAGCATCAGATAAGAAATGACTGCTGAAAGTCCCACTCCTATACCGACAAGGCCATAAATCTTTCCGAAAAAGCGGCTTAAGCCCGCATCACTAGTCGTATAAATTGCATTTGATTCCATAGTTATCTCCTAAAAATAATGAATTATTGGTGGTGGCTTTGTAGGGTCTTACGACGGAAAAACTTACGATTTTTAATTCGGTTTCGTAAGGGTGTCGCCGCTTCTTTAACCGCCCAATACTTATCCACCATAGTAACAATATAAGATTCCTTATACTTCGGCGGTGCAATCGTTGCTCCCCACATATGCTTGAGGATAATATCCTCTTCTTTTTTGTTTAGATTAACAAGCTTTCTGGCATTACGAACAGCAATACGTGGGTGTACCCAAGCATGACTTTTATTAAATTTAGTCACTCGCCAATCATAATAGAAAAAATCATGTAAGAGACCGCCTCGAGCAGTACTCTTGGCATCCCAGCCAAATTTTTTAGCAATCTTATAGCTGGTGTAACTAACATTAACCGAGTGTTCTAAACGTGTCGAATGATGGTGCTGTACAATCCCATCCAATTTTTGAAAACGTGGGTGTGAAATCAAATGTCCCACAACTTCCATGAATTCTTTATCATCTTCTGGTCGTTTCATAATAATACCTCATTAATGTTTCTAATGCTTCTTCATTATACCACTAGTGCTTAAAATTACTTTAAAAGTCAGTTGTTTTCTCCTAAAATCATCCTTGAGACCTAGAGACTAAACATGAGAATTCCTGCTGCAACAGCAACATTCAAACTCTCCGCCTGACCTGGCATGCTAATATGTACGAGTTGATCAGCAGACTCAGCCATATCTTGACTAATTCCCTGACCCTCATTTCCCATCACTAAGGCAAAATTATCATCTGTCTTAACTGCTTTATAGTCAACGGAAACATCTGAGAGAGTCGTTGCCAAGACGGGTACCCCTTGCTTTTTGCAAGCCTCAACCATGTCAAGAATAGGTCCACGATAGATTGGAAGATGGAAATGACTTCCCTGCATAGAACGCAAGGTCTTCTGATTATAAATATCAGCTGATTTATCTGACAAAAAGACTCCGTCATAACCTGCGGCATCCGCTGTGCGAATCATTGTTCCTACATTGCCAGGATCCTGAACATCCTCCAAGAGAAGATACTTCCCTGAGAGAGATTCTGGCAAGGCTTGAGATTGTTTAGCAACTTCTGCCACAATCCCTTGGGGGGTCTGAGTTTCACAGAGCTCCTTGAGCACCTCCGGACTAACCAACTTAACCTTAGCCATATTAGCCACACGATCAGCCATTTCCTCAAGCACGAAAACTTGAAGAATATCGGCACCACTTGCCTTTGCTTCCTCAAAAAGATGCCATCCTTCTAAAAGATAGCTAGTTTTACGGTGCTTGCGCTGCAATAATTTTCTAGCAGATTTAATGCTAGCATTTTGCTTTGATTGAATGATTTCCATACACTCATTATAGCAGAAATTCCTTGATAAATCTTGGACTTGACCGACTTTATAGCAAGGATTATACTAAAGGAAAGAGCTTTCAAAGGAGGTCATGGACCATGCAAAAAGTACGATTATTAGTCTCAGGTAGAGTCCAAGGTGTTGGTTTTCGTTATTCAACCTATGCTCTAGCACTAGATATTGGAGATATATACGGTCGGGTTTGGAATAATGACGACGGAACTGTTGAAATCCTAGCTCAGTCAGAAAATCCTGCTAAGTTAGCTAAATTTATTCAAGAAGTTCGAAAAGGACCTTCAAAATGGTCTAAAGTAACCTATGTCGATGTGACCATGGCAAACTTCTCAAATTACAGCGATTTTCGGATGGCTAATTAAGAGGAAGCCACCGTTTTTAGCTTGTTCTCTTTCTTAAAAAAAGGTAAAATAGACAAGTATAACTAAAAAACAAAAGGAATGATATTGTGAATAAAAATCAAAAACGTCTAGCCCTGATGGGGCATGCTGCCAGCATGCTACTCTTCCTATCAGGATGTGTGAGCCTTGATAAGTCTGGTAATCCTACTGGTTGGGTCTGGAACCTCCTTGGTCGTCCTATGAGCCACGTCATCACCTACTTCGCAGATAATCTTGGTCTCGGCTTTGGTCTTGGTATTATCTTTGTTACCATCATTGTTCGTTTGATTATCTTGCCACTTGGTCTTCACCAATCTCGTAGCGCAGCCTACCAATCAGCAAAACGTGAATACCTTGCGCCTATCTTGGAACCAATCAACGAACGTTTGCGTAACGCTGAAACTCAAGAAGAAAAAATGGCTGCCCAGTCTGAACTCATGCAAGCTCAGCGTGAAAACGGTCTAAGCTTGATGGGTGGTGTCGGCTGTCTTCCTCTATTGATTCAGTTCCCATTCTTCTCAGCACTCTACTACGCAGCACGTTACACTCCTGGTGTACTTCAAGATAACTTCCTCTGGTTTAACCTTGGTCACCGTGACTTCCCATTGATTATCATCATCGCAGCTCTTTACTACTTCCAATCTTGGTTGTCTATTCAACAAGTTCCTGAAGAGCAACGTAAACAAATGGCAGCGACGATGTACAGTATGCCGATCATGATGATTTTCTTTGGTATCAGCTCACCTGCAGCCGTAATCCTCTACTGGTTCGTTGGTGGTATCTTCTCTATTATCCAACAGTTGATTACCAACTACATCATCAAACCTCGCTTGAAAGAAAAAGTTGCTGAAGAGTTCAAAAAGAACCCTCCAAAAGCACCTCGTACTACACCAATCAAGCGTAAAGATGTAACACCAAAAAATACTCAAGCAATTGCAAGTAAACCAAAGAAAAACCGTAACGCCGGTAAGCAAAATCGTAAATAAGCTACAAAGCACTCTTGGCAAATACCAAGAGTGCTTTTCTTTATAGATTAATTCAGACTAGCCTAACTCCTAATAGCGCCGGCAACCAAAAAGGGAGTGCGACAGAACAACTGTTTTGTCTCACTCCCACTAGTTTCAAATATTGGACACCTTAATGCCAACAGTCACTTAGGCTGTTTTTTCTACACTAAGGATTTCTACAGAGTAGCTACCTGCTGGTGATTCGATAGCGACTTTGTCGCCAACTTTCTTACCAATCAAGGCTTGAGCAATTGGGCTTTCATTTGAAATCTTACCTGAAAAGATGTCAGCACCGGCTGCACCAACGATATGATAAGTATCTTTGTCGTTTGTACCAACTTCTTGAACAACAACAGTTTTACCAATTGCAACCTCGTCATTAGCAACAGCATCACTATCAACGATTTCTGCATAACGAATTTTTGTTTCAAGAATCTGAATTTGTCCTTCAACAAAGGCTTGCTCGTCTTTGGCTGCTTCATACTCAGAGTTTTCTGAAAGGTCACCATAAGAACGTGCAATCTTAATACGTTCTACAACTTCTGGACGACGGACGAGTTTGTACTCCTCCAATTCCGCTTCAAGTTGTTCTTTCTCTGCTTGTGTCATTACATATGTTTTTTCTGCCATTTTTTTCTCTTTTCTATTTTTTGAGCCGTTGGCTGTATCGTTAGAATCACTATTCGTTTGCTTGATTTTAACTAGCCAATCAGACTATTTATCTTTTAGTTTGCTGTTAATGTAAGTTTCAACATTATGCTGATGCTCTTCATAGCTTTCAGCAAAATAGACATTACCAGTGGTTACATCTGCCACAAAGTACATGTACTTGGTAGATGATGGATTGATAACCGCTTCAATCGCAGACAGACTAGGACTGTCCACAGGACCTGGCATCAACCCCTTATGAACATAATCATTATAAGGGGAGTCAATGTTTGTGTCAATAGTTGCATCTTCTTTCAAGGTCGTTTCCTGACCAAGTTTTCCAAGAGCATAAAGAACTGCGATATTACTTTGTAGAGCCATGTCTGAGTTTAGACGATTATAGAAGACGCTCGCAATATTTTTACGGTCGTCATCTGTAGCTCCTTCTTTTTCAACAAGAGAAGCTAGGGTCAAAATCTCATTAACATTGTGTCCACTAGATGAAATCGTCGCATAGTAAGGTGATAGGTAGGTATCCATCGTTGACAACATTTCCTCTGCCAAAGACTCCACCGTCGTATCATCATGAATGTTATAAGTTGCTGGGAACAGATAACCCTCTAGGACATACTTAGCATCCGTAGCATTTGGAAGGTTTGCCAACAAGGTTGGGTACTTCGCTTTCATCTTAGTAATGAAAGCATCATCCTTCATCAATTTCAAGAAATCTTTTCGCCTTAAGTCCAGTTGATGTTTTTTTGCCTTTTTTTAGCTGACGAATTAACCTCAACTGCCTTGGCAATTTGATCGATGGTATATCCTTCTTTGACTAAGACCGTACCAAGAGATGGCTCCTGAGGTTTATCACTACCTTTTTTCTGAAGTGCCTCAATAATTTCATCCATGGTCATGCTAGCCTGAAGGTTGTAATAACCACTTTTCAGATTTGAGATGTTCTTAAACTTGGTATAGTAATTAAAGACCTTACCAGACTTAATAACACCAGCTGATTCCAAGAGTTGGCCGATATAACTGCTACCTGAATTTTCAGGAATTTCAACACTAACAAACTTAGTTGAATTAACATCTTTTGCGCCAACAGCATCACTAACATAGCGATAACCAAAGAATGTAGCTACTGACAAGATAAGTAGCAAGAAGATGATAATGTTTCTTGCAATTTTACCAGCACGACGGTTATTTTTATTGCGTTTGTGATTTCGGTTAGAACGTGAAATCGGCTCTTCGTCGACAATGTCAGCCTGTTTACCATCTTTTGGCGAAGACTTTTTCTTCTTCACTTTCTTGCCTTTCTTTTTCTTAGGCTTTCCAGAGGGTTCTAGAGAAATACTCTCATCATCCTCATTACCATCAGCTACTAGCTCTGATTGAACCTTTTCTTGCGACGCTTGGTCACTTGTTGCATGATGTTCCTGCAAGAATGCTTCGTTTTGACGTTCTGAGGTCAATTTGGCCTCCAATTCTTTAGGGTCTGTATAAATAGCTTCGTTAGACTTAGCTTCAATGAGCTCCTTGGCAACATCTGCAGGAATATACTCCTCTTCAGATGCTTCGTTAAGGCTAGTTTCCCAAACTGGACGTTTAAAACGACGTTTCGACGTTTCAGTCTCCTGAGGAATATTTACCTTTTTCTCCTCCTCAATTGGCTCTTTAGGAATAGACGCTAGGTTTGAATGAGCATCAGATACTAAAGACTCCGCTTGAGAATCTGAAAACAAGCTAAGACTATCTTGTTGAGAATCTCGGGCTGTCTCAGAAGTCATAGATTTAGCAAAGGCACTGTGAGAAACAGAATGTGAACTAAAATCTTGGTTACTTACTTTATTAGACACTGAATCACTACGAGTTGTAGCGCTCTCAGCTGACGTTGAAAGTGGTGTCTCGGGCATAGTTGCACTTTTATTATGCTCCTCCTCACGAAGAGAACGGAGCCGTGTCGCTTCTTGTAAGTCTCGGAGAATCTGATCTTTGAAGCTTAGGCTATCTTCAGAAGCTTCCGAGTGTTCATTAAACTTGTCCGTCAAGGCATACCTCCTCTATAGTAACAAACGCCATTATATCTTAAAAAAAGTCAGTTAATGCAAATCAATTGGTCCTTTGTCACAGTAACGTAACACTGAAATCAATGGGTTTCTGGGTTCTCCCAGACCATATTATACCAAGAGCTTCCACCATGATTTGATTCCGATTCTCCCTCATCAGTGAAACCATTGATCTCATAGTAAGCAATCAAGTAATCATGACAAGTCAAACTAATACCTTGGCGTTTTTTTGAGCAATAGCCAGATCTTTAAGCGCTGCAATCAAGGCTGTTCCAATACCTTGCCCTTTAAAGTCTTTGGAGATAGACAAACTAGTCACTGCAATAAAACCTCCTTGACTAGCATTAGGAGCCACTTTATGGAACAGGTCATCTGTGAGATAACGTTCCGCAATCACAGGTCCTTCGATGTAACCAGCTACAACGCCATCAATTTCAGCAATTAGAAAGGTATCACAAATCGTCTCTAAACGCTCTGCAATAGCCTCTGGAGTTGCAGCCTCTTCAGGCGAAAAATTTTCTTGTTCGATACGAACAACATCAGCCCAATCATCCTCTCGGGCATGTCGAATAAGCATATCAAATTCCTTTCTATTAAGAGAAAGAGCTGAGCGAAATCGCTACAGCCCTTAATATATTACATGTGTGTTTGCAAGCTTGCTAGGAGCTCTTCGAACGAGCGTTCGTAAAGTTGGATGTCCCCAGCTCCCATAAAGACATAAACAGCATTGTCATGGTCAAGGAGAGGTGAGACATTTTCAACTGTAACCACTTTGGCAGGTTTATTGATCTTAGCAGCAAGATCTTCAACCTTAACATCACCATGGTCAACCTCACGCGCTGAACCGTAAATTTGCGCCAAATAAACAGCATCTGCTTCACTCAAAGCTTCAGCAAATTCATCAAGAAGGGCGATGGTACGTGTGAAGGTATGTGGTTGGAAAATAGCAACAATCTCTTTAGATGGGTACTTTTGACGTGCTGCATCAAGCGTTGCAATAATTTCAGTTGGATGGTGGGCAAAGTCATCGATGACAACAGTACCACTGATAATTTTCTCTGTGAAACGGCGTTTAACACCTGAGAAAGTTTTAAGGTGTTCCGCAACCAAGTCCATGTCAAAACCAGCTACATAGAGGTTCCCAATAACCGCAGTTGCATTCAAGATATTGTGACGACCATAGGCTGGCACATGGAATTCTCCAAGGATTTGTCCATCATGTTTCACCTTGAAATTAGACCCTGTCGTTGTACGCACAATGTCTGTTGCTATAAAGTCATCATTTTCTTCGAAACCATAGTAATAGATTGGCGCATTGGCTGTAATCTTACGAAGGTGTGGATCCTCACCGTAAACAAAGAGTCCTTTTTGCACTTGCTTAGCATAGTCATCAAAGGCAGAGAACACATCATCGATACTTGTAAAGTAATCAGGATGGTCAAAGTCAATGTTAGTGATGATTGAGTATGCTGGGTGGTATGGCATGAAATGACGTTCATATTCATCAGACTCAAAGACAAAGTATTGCGCATTAGCAGAACCTCGTCCAGTTCCGTCACCGATAAGGTATGACGTGTCTGTGATATTTTTCATAACATGTGACAAGAGACCTGTTGTAGAAGTCTTACCATGTGCACCTGCCACACCAAAGCTAGTGAATTGATCCATGAAGTGACCCAAGAACTCGTGGTAACGCTTAAAGCTGTAGCCATTTTTAATTGCATAAGCAACTTCAACGTTGTTATCTTCACGAAAGGCATTTCCAGCAATCAATTCAACATCTTCTGTGATGTTTTTTTCATCGAAAGGAAGAATAGGGATACCTGCTTGCTCAAGACCACGTTGAGTGAAGTAATATTTTTCCACATCTGAACCTTGAACCTTGTGTCCCATTTGGTGGAGCATCAAAGCCAAAGCTGACATACCAGATCCTTTAATTCCAATAAAATGATAAGTTTTTGACATAGTTTCTCCTTACAATCGCACTGCGATTAGTTTGCGTCTTCTAAATGCGTCAAATTTAATTCTTGAGCAACTCGGTGTTCACGGTAAGTTTGACGTTCTGGGTAATTATAAACCTGGCTACGTTTCAAGAAGTCATAGCTATTTTTCTTGACGTTCTTACGAGATGGGTTACTAGGCTGTTGATAGGTTGGAGCCACTTCTGCCAAGATGTAAGAATCTTGTTGCAGACGATTTGCCAAGTGATGGATCTTTGAGTGCTTCCCATTAGGTGCTAAAGTTCGCTTGATAGCACTTACAGGAGCTCCCAAGATAGAGGCTGTCACTGGTCCTTTATCCGTTGTTACAGCAGCTGGCTCAACAGTGGCCTCAAAGCTTGGTTTAGCTTCTACCTTAGGCTTAGCAGTCAGTTGACGGCTATTAGTATGTTTGGTTTGTTGAACTTCTTGGCGGAGGAATTTTTGGCGTTTCTCACGTACATCACGCTTAGCCTTTCGCGGGCTTCCTCAGCATAAGTCATGCCAGCTTCTTGTGTCTCCACTCGTTTTGGAGCCTGCTTACGATTGCTAGGCTTAGCTGACAAGAAATCATAGTTCGGCAACAAATCATTGTAGTCCTTATCTTGGTAAGGGCCACGGATATTTGTGATTAAATCTTCATTTTCGTATAGGCGCATAGAGACCGGTTCTTGCAAGCAAGGTTCCCCGTCTGGAATCAGCGGAAATTGTCGTCTTTGGCGATGCATAAAAGACTTCCTTTCATTTTCGAGATGATGCGTATCTTAATATAAATAATCGGGAATGGGAAGATACGTCTTGCAATATTCTATTATAACCTAATTCAAAAGATTTGCCTAGTAGCATTTTCACCTCTTAGTATTCCAATATCAAATATAACAAATTAAGATATTGCAATACCAAGAATTTCTTTAATATCCTCAACGGTCATGCTGGCACGGCTTTCATTGCCATCCAAGACGGTTGTTACCAGGTTTTTCTTGCCTTCTTGAAGCTCAAGAATTTTCTCTTCGATAGTCCCTCTTGTAATCAAACGGTAAACTTCGACATTTTGTTCCTGACCTATACGATGCGCACGACTAATAGCCTGCATTTCTACCGCTGGATTCCACCAAAGGTCAATTAGAATAACCGTATCAGCACCAGTTAGATTCAGTCCCACTCTCCTCCTGCTTTCAGAGAAATCAAAAAGGCATCTCGACTTCCTTGATTGAAGGCTCTGGTCATCTCCTGACGACTATCAGATGGTGTTGACCCTGTTAGCTTATATGAGGAAATTCCTAATTCTTGTAAGAGCCCCTCTGTAATATCTAACATCCCACGAAATTGTGAAAAGATAAGGACACGATGGTCTGACTCCTTAATTTGGCTAAGCAACTCTCTAAGGCTATCTAATTTTCCGCTATCTCCCGCATAGTCCATAAAGAGAGCTGGGGTATCACAGATTTGTCGTAAGCGGGTAATTCCTGACAAGATTTCCACCTTACGACGGTTGATTTCCTGATCACTTGCCGAAATTAATCCTTGTTGCATCTGTTGCAATTGTGCTAAATAGATAGCCTTTTGAGCATCTGACAATTCACTTTGGTGAGTGATTTCAATCAAATCTGGGAGATCAGGAAGGACCTCCTCTTTTTTACGTCTTAGAATAAAGGGGGAAATATACCTAGCCACTTCCTTAGGTGTTAACTTAAGAAACGTTTTCTTAGCTGGTAAAAGTCCTGGTAGAATAATCTGGAAAATAGACCAAATCTCCAACAAATGATTTTCAATAGGCGTTCCAGATAGTGCTAAGCAATGTGGAACAGAAAAATCACGTAGATATTGGGCAATCTTTGTCTGTGTATTCTTCATGACCTGAGCCTCATCGAGAATGAGATAGTCATATTTGCCAGCCTTGTAAGCATCAAAATCCTGACGGAAGGAAGCGTAGCTTGTAATAATAATCTGGTGGTCTTCAGCAATGATGTCATCACGTTTTGGCTTGAGTCCATAAGAAACCGCTACATCTAACTGAGGGGCAAACTTTTTAAACTCATCCTGCCAATTGTAAATCAGGCTTGATGGTGACAAAACCAAAACTCGTTGTCCTTCTTCTAAATGTGCAGAGAGATAGGCAATAGTTTGCAAAGTTTTCCCCAACCCCATATCATCGGCCAAGATACCGCCAAAACCATAGTGATGCAACATCGATAGCCACTGAACACCTCTTTCCTGGTAGGGACGAAGGCCAGCTTCTACCTTATAGGTTGGCAAATCAAAGGTCTCTGGCTTACTCAAATGTTGCGTTAAGAGTTGGAAATCTTTTGAAAAACGAACAGAATCACTTTCTGAAAGAGCATCCATCAATTGATAGGCAGTTAATTGATTGAGTTCTAGGTGACCTTTTCCTGAGTAACGAGCTCTCAGAGTTTTGAGACTCTCACTAATACGATGCGTCGCTTCGTCAAAAACAATCAACTGACCACTACGATTGATAAAATAGGGCGAGCTTTCCATCAAGGCTGCTAAAGCATGATCCACATCTTCGTCGTCAAGACTTGAAATCAAAGGAAATATCTAATAAATTTCCTTGACGCTCTACCTGAACCTGTGGACTCTGCTCAACCCGTAAGTCACGTAACTCCTGTCCAATCAGAACCGTTCCTGCATTTTCAAAATCTGATAGAGTATTTGTAAAGAAATCATAGAGCTCTTGACTGCTACTTAATCGTTTAGATGACTGAAAATCAGGGGTGAATCCATGCTTAGACATCAAACGAAAAACAGCCTGCTCATGACGATAGTTACTGGTAAATCCTAAATGACTCAACTCTTGGCGATCATGTACCAAGAAACCATCAAAATCAAAGGCTAATGTAAGAATAATCTCACTGTCACCTTTCAGATCAAAGTGAAATCTCGGTGTAAAATCCTTGATATTAAAAGCTTTTGGTGCCTTAACTGGCCCCATAGTCTTAAAATCAAAAAGACTAGCAGCCAAGATGGCTTGTTCATCGAGATTAAAGCTGACGTGCTTATTCAAATCGCTTCCGATTGGAAGAGAGCGTAAGCCAACCAAAAGTTTTTGTTGTTTTCTATTCAGACGATAAAAAACACCTTGATAAAAGAGAATACGATTATTAAAAAAGGCCTGACTATTCTTCTCAGCGACAGTCAATTCAATCATCTTGGGCTCGACACAAATATCAAACGAGAAGAGATGAGCATCAGCAGTCAAATCCTCGACCAAAAGTTGGCGATATTCGGTTCCTTCCCATTCAAACCTAAAGCCATCCAAATCTTGCATCCGTCTCAAACCTTCCTCAAAAAAACCGTAAGGGAGACAAAGGTGACGTGCATTATTCGGTAAAATAAAGTCTAAATTAGTCTTGGCTTCATCTGGAATCATCCGTCCTAGGAAGTCTAAAAATTCCTGTGAAGCCTGGTCAAATTGAATAAGCGATAGGGGTTCATAGTAGTTCTTACCTATCTGATAATAACCTTCAGCCTCCACAAGTTTGAGGAAGGCAGGAATATCTCGAATAACATAAGAACGTTCATCTGGTAAACGACGTAAACGTATACTCCACCAAATCTCTGAGCCAAAGGTAGATTCCTCTCCCTCTACCATCAAGCTATATCTAACGGTATCATCTTCATTCAGGGAAAGGCCTTCTAAAAATAAACCACCAAAAGAGTGACATCGCTCTTGGCCCTGAGAAGACTCTTGTTCCTCTTCCAGTTCTGCCAAGAGGCGCTGGCCTTCTTTATCGTTTTTTAGATAATACTCAACCGCTGCCAAATGGGGACAATAGCCTTTTTGAGCGAAATAATCACAGTCACACGTGATTTCAGAATCATTGAGTGCATAAATTAAATGATGTTGGTCAACTGTTGTATCCAACTGAGTTTCTGAGACCTGATGAATGGTAATGAGATCCTTTTCAAAAAGTTCAATACCCTCATTACGGACTCTACCCGGCATCAATTTTGCCATAGTATTCACCCCTATCTTATCCCTCTATTATAGCACAAAATCCTTATAAACTAGGCCTTCACCAAGATAAAACAAAAAACACTCCCTAGGGAGTGTCGCAGATTATTATTAATAATCAAGTTTATCTGAGTGACCTGAACCATTACCAACATAGTAACCTGTCTTACAGTTGATACTGAAGAGGTAAGTTCCATCTGGAAGGTACAAGTTGTAGTAACCATTACCATTGATGATGTTAACTGGCTCAAGGATGAAGTTATCTCCTGAGAAGTAACCACGTGAGTGTGATGTTTCGATAATCTTATCAAGAACACCGTCAGCCCAAATCCAAGCTGGGTTACTTGTATCTGCTACTACGTTTGCATTATAAGGCACACGTGAGCGGTCACGTTGAAGGATTGATGGGTTATAATTTGTGATTCCGCGTGTTACAACTGTTGAAGCTGCAGCCGAACCACCAGTAGTTCCTCCAGTCGCACCAGTTGAACCTGAGTTAGCTGATCCATTTTGCGCTCCAGAAGTATTTGATGCAGCCGAACCACCACTATTAGAAGCTGCTCCAGACGTGTTATCACCTGAAGGTGCAGCAGGACTAGCAGTATTGGCGCTATCAGCAGCTGTCGCTGCAGATGTTGCGCTCGCAGCCTTAGCTTTTTCTTCAAGCTGAGTCTTACCACCCTTAATAGCTTCTTGAATAGTGCTATCAAGACTCGCATTCCCAGTTGTTGTTACACTTTCTGGAAGATTATTAAAGTTAGCATCGGATTTAACAGCGATAGAGGCATTATAGCTACCATCTACAAGAGCATCTGACTCAAACTGACTGTTAATCTTTTGTACAGCTTCAATTTGCTTCTTCAAATTATCATATTTTTTCTTAGCTGCATCATAATACTTGGTTTTCTCCAATTTCTTGAGCAGTTTTTCCAAATCTGATAGCTTACCAAATTGATCATTAGCGAGTTTTGTTTGCTCGTCATCTGTGAAGAAATTCTTATACATTTCTTCGAAGGCCTTATTATCAGCAGCTGCCGTGTCCTTGCTTGATGATGACGTCACTGCTGAAGAAGCTGTGCTTGTTGTTTTTGCCGATTGGCTATGTGTTCCCTTATAAAGAGCATAGCTACCACCAATAATAGCTAAAGCAAGAACTGCTAGAGCACCGATAACAACACCTTTACGGCGGTAAACTGGAATGTCACCATCAAAGGCACTCTTATGCGATGGCGAAATAGATTCTGAAGAGATTCTGTCTTCTGCAGATGGGTGATTAACTGCCATAGACACTTTGGTGTTGTCTTTTCTTCATCAGCTTTTGCTCCAGTTACTCCTGCCACTGTTGATGCAATAGCCGCCAAATCGATAGTGTCTGAGATAGTAACATCATCCAACAAAGGGTTTGAAGCTTGTGGCTCAGTATCATCAATATTGGCGACAACAGGATTTTGTGGTTCTGGATCATCAATGTTAGCAATCAAAGGATTGTTATCATCAATATTATCGACCAATGCATCGTTATAGGCTGGCTGATTAGTTAAAGTAGAGGAATCAGCAAGTGCATCACCAAGGTCAAATTTTTCTGTTTCTGACGTGATGAAACGATCAGCATTCGTTGACGTAATGATAACTTCAGAACTTTGACTTTCTGGTTCTGCAATAACCTCAGGTTCAACAGGAGCATTCGGCAACTGCTTGTCAATATGAGATTGAGTTTCATCAGCTTTGTTATCTGTAGCACCAAAACCAAATGTGACCGGTGTTACTTCTTCAGTAGCTGTTGTTGAGTTGATTGACTCATTAGCCATTGATTGGCTAATCAAACCTGAATCCGCAAACTCCTGACGTTGCTTTTGAATAAAAGCATCCAAAGGTGATGTATCGCCGTCAGCTTCAATTTTCTTTGAAAATTTTTGTGAGGCAACTTCTTCACGGTGTTGCTTGATATACTTATCCAAAATGCTATCTGTTTCTGTTACACCAGCATTAATCTCAGCTTCTTTGCGGACAGCCTCACCGACTGTCATTTCCTTGGCATCTTGAAATCTAGCTCTTGGCTACCTTCATAGCCATTTTGTGTTTTATCTTCTGACACGTTTAATTTACCTTTCTAGCCTCAGAACGGCGAACACGTTCACCAAAATATTGATACAAATCAACACGGAGTGTACCGTTATAAAGCTTACGTTTTTTATCGGCTTTCATACCGTACTTGCTTTCAAATTGTTCATCGCTGGTCAAGATAAACTTGCTCCAAGTTTTAAGTGGCGCAAAAGTTTGACCCATTTCATTATACAAGATATCCACAGCCTTGTCATCCAACAAACGCTCACCATAAGGAGGGTTTGAAATAATGACACCATTGATTTTATCTGTTTTCAGGTCCTGTAAACGCATTTGTTTCAATTTAATAACATCTTCAAGACCTGCCTCACGAGCATTAGCTTTTGCAATCTCAACCATACGGCCATCAATATCACAACCCATAATGTCTAATTCAACATCATAGTTTGCCTTGCTATCTGCTTCATCACGTACCGACTGTACTAAATCTTTATCCACCCAATTCCATGCTTCAAAGGCAAAATCACGATTAAATCCTGGCGCAATGTTCATACCAATCATTGCAGCCTCAATACAGAAGGTCCCTGAACCACAAGTCGGGTCAATCAACGGTTTATCCGGATACCAGTTACTAAGTTCAAGGATAGCAGCCGCCATATTTTCCTTAATAGGTGCCCCACCTTTATCAGTACGATAGCCACGCTTAAAGAGACTAGCACCTGTGGTATCAATCAAAACCGTAGCCTTATCCTTTAAAATAGAAACTTCAACCTTAAATTCTGCTCCTGTTTCTTGAAGAGGCACTCCTTCTGGACGGTGGAAATACTTCTGCAATTTCTTAACAACAGCTTTTTTGGAAATCGCCTGAACAGATGGCTCATTATGAAGCTTTGATTTAACACATTTAGCTTTAGAAATTGGGAACTTTGCACCTAGCGGAAGATAATTTTCCCAGTCTAAGGCAAAAACTCCATGAAAGAGTTCCTCAAAGGTACGTGCTGGAAATTCACCCACTACAATCTTGATACGGTCTGCTGCTCTCAACCAAAGGTTAGTTTCAGCTATTGCACGAACACCGCCTTGAAAACGCACCTTACCATTTTCAACCTGAGTGTCATAACCTAACTCACGCAATTCACGTCCAACCACAGCTTCAAGACCTGCTGCAGCAGTTGCTACTAATGTAAATGTTTCTTTCATTGTCATCCTTTATCTCATTGTTACGAGTACAAACTTTCTTAACTGACGGTTTATTTTCCCACTCTTTTCTTTAGATATAATTGTAAAAGAGAGAATTCTTGCTAAAAGAAGGCTGAGACATGTGTCCCAGCCTCACCTATATGCAATTTTCTATAAGCCATGTTTTGTTCCAGAAGTGACTAGGTACCACTTCCTTCGATAATCATCTGTCTACTGCAAAGCAGTCAGGATGGTCCGTTCGTTTCCAGCCATCCCATGCCCCTACCAAAGTTTGGGTTGCTAGCTTGAGGGGTTTACCGCGTTCCACTTTTTAGGTTTCCCTAAAAACTCCGTCACTGTGGCACTTTCAGAGCTACTAAAACCTATCCGAAGACTTAGCCAGTTCACTCGCCGTAACTTGAAAACAAGTCCCTAGGCTTATTAATTCACCTAGCACAAACACTACTGGCATCACAGCCAGTGCTAGCATGGACTTTCCTCATGGAAGACTAGCAACCATGCGATTATCCAAAAATTGCACAAACCAGTTTTATTCGACGATTTGTTTTCCAAAGACCTCTTTTTCCAAACGACTGATACGTTTTAAGATATCATAGTTTGAAGCCGAAGTAACATTGGCATTCGCACGTGATGGCTCACTTGTCGCACTCGCGTATGCTGGGCGACTTGCAGGAGCTGATGAAGCTTTAGCCTTAAGTTTTGCATTTTCTTCTTGCAATTCCTTAACTAGAGCAATATAGACACCGTAATCTTTGATTACATCATCTAAAAACTCATCAACTTCTTTTTTATCGTATCCACGCATGCTTGTTTTAAATTCTTGTTCGTAGATTTTCTTGGGCGTTAAATTAATCTTAGCCATTTTTATTCTCCAATACTTGTCTTATCTAACTTACTAATACTTTACTGTCTAATGTTTTTATGATACAGAAAAAAAAATAAAAATGCAAGTTTAAAACTCAATTATATCCTATTCCGACATGACCTCATTGAGGTCATCAAAAGTCAGTCGAGATACGGGATAATCCCTTGCTTCTATCATCATACCGTAAAAATATTTCAGATTTGTTTCATTTTCAGGTTCATAAAATAAATAAGCCTGATCTGTATTGTCAATGAGAAACTGATTAAATTGTTTAAACTGTGCTGGAGATTGGTAAGCGGGAAAGCTATACTTGACAAAATCAACCTGCTTAAAGGCTGCTAGTTTCGTTTGATTCGCTTCATTCCAATTCTGACCATGAGTTTCAAAAGGGAAGAGTGTCGCTAACTTCAAAGGATAGTCTTGCTGAAGTTCTTTGGCCACCTCTAGTGCCCAAAATTCAAAACCGAGGTTGCCGGTAAAAATCATCCAATCCACACCATCATCCAAGAAACGCTTAAAATCACGTTTAATTGCTTTCTTGATAATGGTTACTTTAGGGTCCTTGTCTTTAAAAATACCGAGTTCAAAGCTCTTATAACCAGTTACCAGTAGTGATGTCATTTATTGTTTTCCTCGTTCATTTTATGGTATAATAAAATAGTCTTTATGCATATCTTATAAAGAAGAAGGGAAAGAAATGGTAAACTATCCCCATCAGATATCTCGTAAGATAGCACAAGTACGTCCTAAAAAATCAAATAGAGTTGACTTTGCCAATCGGGGTATGAGCTTTGAATCTGCTATTAACGCGACTAATGATTACTATTTGTCGCGTGGTTTAGCCGTTATTCATAAAAAACCCACTCCTGTTCAAATTGTCAAAGTCGATTATCCCAAACGCTCACGAGCAAAGATTGTAGAAGCTTACTTTAGACAAGCCTCTACTACCGACTACTCTGGTGTTTACAAAGGATACTACATTGATTTTGAAGCCAAAGAGACACGACAAAAGACATCCATGCCTATGAAAAACTTTCATGCGCATCAAATTGAGCACATGTCTCAGGTCATCAGTCAAGATGGGATCTGCTTCGTGCTACTTCACTTCTCGACGCTTAAGGAAACCTACCTTCTGCCTGCCAAAGACTTAATCGCTTTTTATCAAATTGATAAGGGGACGAAATCAATGCCTCTTGATTATATCAAAAAAAGAGGCTATGCAATTGCAGAAGCAGCTTATCCTCAAGTTCCTTATTTAGAAATCATTGAAAAATTATTAGGTGGTAACACATAATGGCTAAATTTAATTTCAACAACTTTAAAGAATCGCTGAGCGGTTTGACTAAACGTGCTAAAAACATCAAAGCCAAACGTTCAGATTCTTCTCGCTATAGCAAGGGAAAACGCTCAGCTACTTCAGACCAAAGCTTGGGCTGGCGTATTGCAAAATACGGATTTATTGGATTACTGACTTTCTTTGTAGTGTGTGTCATCTCTGGTGGTAGCCTCTTTGCCTACTATATTAGCAGTGTTCCTAAACTTACCGAGAACAAACTACAATCAACAAGCTCAAGTAAGATTTACGACGCCAATGGTAGCCTTATTGCTGACTTGGGAGCTGAGAAACGTGAGAGTGCATCCACAGATGAAATTCCAACAACTCTAGTTAATGCCATCACCTCTATTGAGGATAAACGTTTCTTCACACACCGTGGAATTGACGTCTACCGTATCATGGGAGCGGCTGTTAATAACCTTCGTCGTAGTAGTACCCAGGGGGGGTCTACACTCGACCAACAGTTGATTAAATTGGCCTACTTCTCAACAAACACTTCGGACCAAACCCTTAAACGTAAGTCACAAGAAATCTGGTTGTCTCTCCAAATGGAGCGTCAATTCACTAAACAAGAGATTTTGACCTTCTACGTTAACAAGGTTTATATGGGTAATGGTTACTATGGTATGAAGACTGCAGCTAAATCTTACTTCGGTAAAGACTTGAGCGACCTCTCTGTTGCCCAAGCAGCTCTTCTTGCCGGTATTCCACAAGCACCAACACAATATGACCCTTATGCTAATCCGGATGCTGCTAAAAAGCGTCGTAACACTGTTCTTAGTGAAATGTATGAAGACAAACATTTCTAAAGAAGAGTACGAACAAGCTAAAGAAACTGACATATCAGATGGTCTTCTTCCACTCACAAAGAAAGCTAGCTACGAACCATATCTAGATAACTACATCAAACAAGTTATCGAACAGGTATCTACTGATGCCAATGCTGATATTTACTCAGCAGGTCTCGACGTCTACACTAACCTTAATCCTGATATTCAAAAATACATTTGGAATGTCTATAATACTGATGACTATATCTACTATCCAAATGATAGCTTCCAGGTTGCCTCTACTATTATTGATGTTACTAATGGTCGTGTTGTTGCTCAGCTAGGATCACGCCATCAGGATGAGAACGTTGCCCTTGGTACCAACCAAGCAGTCCAAACTGACCGTGACTGGGGTTCTACAATGAAACCTATCACTGACTACGCTCCCGCTATTGAAAAAGGTGTTTATACAAACACTGGTACGACTGTTTACGATAATCCTTATAATTTCCCTGGCTCTTCAACCCCAGTTTACGACTGGGACCGTAAATATTACGGAAGTATATCATTGACCTATGCTATTCAACAATCACGTAACGTAACAGCTGTTAAAGCTCTTCAGGCGGTTGGTTTGGAATATGCACAGTCCTTCTTGAAAGATTTGGGTATTGAGTATCCAGAAATGTATTACTCAAATGCCATCTCATCTTCAACAACATCGTCAGATCCTAAGTACGGTGCATCAAGCGAGAAAATGGCTGCGGCCTATGCAGCCTTTGCAAATGGCGGTACTTACTATAAACCATCTTACATTAAATCAATCAAATTTGAAGACGGTTCAACAAAATCATTTGATTCTAAAGGTGTCGAGGCCATGTCGCCACAAACAGCTTACATGATGTCAAGCATGTTGAAACAAGTAATGACAGGTGGTACAGCGACTGAAGCTTATGTCCCTGGTACATTCAATGCTGGTAAGACTGGTACATCTAACTATGGTGACGATGAATACTACAAGGTACAAAAAGAAAGTGGCGTCTATGCTTATCTTATGGTTCCAGATGAAACTTTCGTTGGTTACAATACTAAGTATTCAATGGCGATTTGGACAGGTTACAAAAACCGTAAAACACCACTTCATGATTCAGACCTTGACATTGCTAAACAAATCTACGGTGTAACAAGTGGCTACCTTAACCAGATGTATGGTGCGGGTTCTGAAGATTTCGATATGCCTAGCGGTGTTTATAATAATGGTAGCTATGTCTTCCTTACTGGTTCTTCAACATCAAATGTTTACACAGGATCACTTGGAACATCTAGCTCATCATCAAGTTTAGACTCAAGCCAAAGCAGTGACTCATCAAGTTCACAAGATAGTCAACAGTACGGCCCTGATGCTTCAACAAATCCATCGACATCGGCCTCTAACGGTTCTGAACATTCAAATTCAAACACTGCTACAGCAGAAGAATAAGAAATAAAAGGGTTATCCGAATGGATAACTCTTTTTTTACCGATAAAATTTAAAGAAGCTATATAAAACCACTAGCATCATTTCCAGTGGTTTTATATATTGTCTTATTTTGAAGCAAGGGCTCCCATTGGGTCCCAAGGAGCAAGTACTTGTGGCTCTGCTTCATAGGCTGCTAATTCTTCAGCTGTAAGGAAGTCTTTGCGAACAACGATTTGATAAGTGTATTCATCCATCCAGGCATCGGAAGCGACAAAGTAACCTTTTTGTCCGACCTTGTCTCCCCAAGAGTTTTCAACCTTCCATTTAATAGGTTTACCATCAGCATCCAAATCACCCCCAGTCAATACCATGGCATGAGTCATGAGAGATTCATTGTAGTCTAAACGTCCTGCCTTGTCTTGAGTCAAGTTAATATCCATGCTAGCTGTAAAGTCATAAACATTAGTTGCAAGAATACCTTTTTGACGGTCTGAAACTTGACCAACATCTGAACCAACCAAACAGTCTCTCCAGCCTTCATCTGTGCAATGGCAAGCTCTTTGAAACGATCCATTGGGAGGTTAATATAACGAACACTTGGTGCACCCACAACATTACCCAACATCTCAACAGTATAAGATTTCCCGAAAGGTTTATCAGCTGTTGGAGCGTTGATGACTGACACATAGTCGCTGAGTTTTAGACCCACATATTTTTCAAAGAAAGCTTGTGGTGTGATATTTTTCTCAGATTGATAGTTGTCATCTTTATCTCGGTAGGCAAAATCAAACTGACGTGGTGGTAAACCAAGAGTCATGGCAAGATAATTGAAAATTTCTTGAAGAAGTTCTTCCTTCTTGGCCTGAACAGCAGCTTGATCAGCACCTCCAGCAATCAAATCACGCAAGATTTGAGCATCTTGACGAAGAAGCTTATTGAGGTATTGATTAAGCTCACGACTATTACTTGAAGCTACAGATTCTGGATAAACTGATTTTGGCACAACACCATATTTTTCAAAAAGTGATACGACCATATCCCATTGTCCACCATCTTGTTGAGGGGTATCCAAAAGGAATTTAACCTTACGACTGCCAATCTCTTGATCTGCTGTAGCAATGATTTGTTCCAAGAACCAGTTTGATTTTTCATACTTGTCCCAGAAGAAGGTGTGGGCTTGAGAAAGCTCGAAACTTTCCAATTTGAAGTCTGAGATTAATTTATGGCGGAAAGTATTTAGTGCCGCAAACATCCAGCAACGTCCTGAAGCTTTCTGATTAGACACCTCATCTTTAGTCAAATCGATTGAGAAAACATGGTCATTTTCAACTTCTGATTGACGTGTTTCGATGGATTTGAGCAAGCCATTGTGAGTTACAGCATTTTCGATAGCACTGTATTTGGCATTGGCCTCATAGTCTGCAAATAGTTTATCTGTGAAATCTGTTGATAGTGAAGTCATAAGATTCCTCCTTTTAAGCCTTATTCCTCTCTATTTTATCACTAATTTCTGAAAATTCAATTTAAAAATAACCCTAGGTTTAACCTAGGGTTATGACAATCTTATTCCACTTTATCAAACTGCGTTTCAGGTGCTGGTTTCGTTGGTTGACAAGACATGATAAGGAGGACAATGCTTCCAATCAATGAGAAGATAGCCAAGATTCGTATAAGACCTATATAACTTAGAAGTACCCAAGCCGGATGAAATCCTGCATCTCTCAAACGACGGATTTGTAGAGACAATTGAGGGATAAGTTCAATTAAGCTAAAAAGCATTAGTGGCCAAGCATAGGTAATAATTATTTTTTGCAGTTCAGTCGAATTATTCAACAGAGCTGGGTCACTAAGATCAACATTACTGAAGAAAGGAATAAGAACACAAAAAACAGTAAGAATAGTAATAATAATGACATTAACCAAGTAAGCCCACCAGTAGTCTGGACGAGTCGAACGGCCTCTAAAGTCAAAGGCACGCTTCCAAAAATCAATATAAGCTTTAATCATAACTCATTTCTCCTCTTATTTCCAAAAATCATCAAAAATGGTGATTGGCAAGTGACGTTTGTGTTGACCTTTACGCCACCAAGACTCAATCGTTTCCTGAGCTTTGGCTGAGACTTCCTTGCCTTCAAGGTAGTCATCAATTTCACGATAGGTCACTCCAAGTGCCACTTCATCAGCGATTCCTGGTTTGTCCTCTTCCAAGTCAGCTGTTGGCACTTTTTCATAAAGGGCCTTGTCTGCACCAAGTTCTGCAAGAAGGGCTGCACCTTGACGCTTGTTTAGACGAAAGAGCGGCAAAATATCCGCACCACCGTCACCAAATTTTGTGAAGAAGCCCGTAAGGTTTTCAGCGGCGTGGTCTGTTCCGATAACTGCCCCACTATTTTCACCAGCAACCGCATATTGGGTAATCATACGTTGGCGGGCCTTGATATTTCCCTTATTGAAGTCAGAAACGGTGACACCTGCCTTGGCAAGTTCAGCAACCTGACCATCAACAGCTTCTTTGATATTAACCGCAAGACTCACATCTGGCTTGATAAAAGTAAGAGCACGTTGGGCATCATCTTCATCTGCTTGGACACCATATGGTAAACGAATGGCAATAAACTGATAGTCTTTTCCTGTCTCTGCACGGAGCTCTTCAATCGCAAGTTGTGCCAGACGACCAGCCAATGTAGAATCTTGACCTCCTGAGATTCCCAAAACATATGTTTTAAGGAATGGATGTTTGAGCATGTAGGCCTTCAAAAAATCAACGGATTTTCGAATTTCTTCCTTTGGATCAATGCTAGGTTTAACGCCTAGTTGAGCAATAATAGTTTCTTGCAAAGTCATAATTTCTCCCTTTACTCTGACAAGTCATGGGCTTTCTTACGGACATTATCAATCAAGGTCATCTTGTTATCCCAGACATCTTTAGCCAAGTCAACTGGATAATCTTGAGGGTTAAGCACGCGCTTGTACTCATTCCAAAGTTCGTCCAATTCCTTAGTAGCATAAGCCTTGATTTCATCAAGACTTGGTAAGTCATAGATTAGTTGCCCTTTGTCGTAGATTGGAACCAAGAGTGGCACTGCATCAAAATCACGAACCGTCTTATTGATGTAAGTATATGTTGGGTGGAACATATTAATTTCATCTAAGCATTAACATCCGTATCTGCGAAAGTGATATAGTCACCTTCTGATTTGCCCTTAGCACGACTCGTAATACGCCAAACTTGCTTCTTACCTGGTGTCGAAACCTTCTCAGCATTATTGGACAACTTGATAGTATCATGCATGACTCCCTTATCATCTTCCATTGAGACAATCTTGTAAACAGCACCCAAGGCTGGTTGGTCATAGGCAGTGATGAGCTTAGTACCTACTCCCCAAACATCAATCTTAGCCTTCTGCATCTTCAAGTTAAGGATAGTATTTTCATCAAGGTCGTTTGAAGCGTAAATCTTAGCATCAGGGAAACCAGCTGCATCCAATTGCTTACGAACCTGCTTCGATAGATAAGCCAAGTCACCTGAATCAAGACGAACACCCAAGAAATTAATCTTATCACCTAGCTCTTTAGCGACACGGATAGCATTAGGAACACCAATCTTAAGGGTGTCATAGGTATCTACAAGGAATACACAGTCCTTATGAGTAGATGCATAGGCTTTAAAGGCGTCATAATCGTTGCCATAGGCTTGAACAAGGGCATGGGCATGAGTACCAGAAACTGGGATTCCAAATCTTGCCGGCACGTACATTTGACGTTGCATCAGCACCACCAATCACGGCTGCACGTGTTCCCCAGATTGCTGCATCCATCTCTTGTGCACGACGTGTCCCAAATTCCAACAGAGGAGCATCCTCAATGACAGAACGAATACGGGCTGCCTTGGTAGCAATAAGAATCTGGTAATTGAGGATATTTAGCAAGGCAGTCTCTACAAGCTGACACTGGGCCAAGGGACCTTCCACTTGGAAAATCGGTTCATTAGCAAATACCAAATCACCCTCAAGAGCTGAATTGATAGTCAACTCGAGTTTTAGGTTGGCTAGATAGTCCAGAAAATCCTCAGGATAACCTAAATCTTTTAGATAAGCAATATCAGTTTCTGAGAAGGTCAGATTTTCAAGATAGTTGACAATACGCTCCAGACCTGCGAACACAGCAAAGCCATTTTTAAACGGAAGTTGACGGAAATAAACTTCAAAAACGGCCTTTTTATTGTGAATACCTTGGTTAAAGTAAACCTGCATCATATTGATTTGATACAAGTCAGTGTGCAAGGTTAAACTATCATCTTTATACATGGAATTCCTCCAATCGAATAGGTACTTCTTTTTTTGTTATTAATAGCCTGTATACACTGACTATTATAGCATTTTTGAGCAATTGTCTCCACTTTTCAGAAAGTTAATTATTGTTTGGATTTTCCGATTTTTCTAATGCTTGTTTTGACAAAAAAGAGTAGCCTGAGGAGACTACTCTTTATTTCTATTCATATCTTAGGGACTCGACAGGGTCCATTTTACTGATTTTACGGGCTGGAAGGTAGGCTGACAGATAGCCCATCAAGAGTGAGAAACCAAACATGATGAGAATTGATGTCAGATTTAGTCAAACACCTTGCTGACACTTGGGTAGAGATGTGAAACAATCATGTTAGCCAAGCTTCCAATGCCCTGCGATACAAGGAGGGCAAGAGCTAGTGAGATACCCGTAATCCAGAGGGCCTCATAAACAAAGATAGCTTTCACATCACGATTAAGATAACCGACAGCCTTCATAACACCAATCTCTTTTGAGCGTTGCATGATGTTAATATAGATGATAATTCCAATCATAACAGCTGAAACTAGGATAGCTTGTGATGAAAGGGTAATCAAGAGGGCCTGGATCACACGGATGAATTTAATAATGACATCTAGGATGGCCTGCTGTGAAAGAACCAGATACTTCTTGTTTTTCTGCAATTTTTTAGTGACTTCCTTAGTCTTGGCTGGATCCTTGAGCTCCAAAAGCATGTAAGATACTGTTTTGGTAAAGCCATTTTCTTTGAGCAATTCTTCCAATTGTTTAGCTGGCATATAGCTATTGCCCTCTTCAGCATCCTCGCTGTCATCAACAATACGGACAATCTTAGTCTTGATATCCGCTACTTTAGTTCCCTCAGCAGTATTTTCAACAATCTGAGCTGAAATTTCTTTACCAATAAAGTCTTTAGCCTTGAGCTTCTTCCCTATTTCTTGGTTGTAGCGTTTGACAAAACTCATCGGAAGGGTTAAGCCCTTTTCATCTTCAGATTTAAAAGGTTTCCCAGCTGAAATTTTATCCTTATCATTGCGAGATGTAGAGATTTTTGTGTTCTTGTAAAGACTGATAACCTGAGAATAGTTAGGAAGGTCCTTGCTGAAATCTATGGTCTTGCCATCAAGGGTAAGACTTGCCATGTTCATTCCAAAGGGACTCTCCAAATACTTAATGTCATCACTCTTAATCTGGCTACGAATAAACTTCTCGTCATCCGCATTTAGAACCCCTCTGGCTGCTGATTTAGCACTAAGACTGATCTGAATTTGGGATGGAATGTTGCCACCATCGGTACTGTCATTAATCATACCAACAATAGCATTTCCCAAACCAAAGGAAATCAAGACACCGATAAAACCAATGGAAGTTGCCGTCGCAATCAAAAGATTACGCCACTTACGTTCCATAAAGTTGTTCAATGACAATTTGAGTTTATTCTTGAGGGTCAACCCCTTATTTTTCGATTGTTTCAACGACTTCACCATCCTTCATTTTAATGACAACATCCGCATAATCCGCCACTTCAGGGTTATGGGTTACAATAATCACAGTTTTACCTGCCTCAGCTAGCTCTTTAAAAATTTCGAGAACATTTTCCTGAGACTGAGAATCAAGAGAACCTGTCGGTTCATCAGCCACAATCATTTCTGGATTATTGACTAGGGCACGGGCAATGGCCACACGTTGTTTTTGCCCACCAGAAAGCTGCTTAACATTTTTCTTGATAAAGTCTCCGATTCCAAGACGGCTGAGCTCCCTTTCCGCAATATCGACCATCTCTTTATCAGTCATATTTTTAACGTAAAGAGGCATCTTGACATTTTCAAGGACTGATTGATGAGAGATAAGATTGAAATTTTGAAAGACAAAGCCAATATGAGCCTTTCTAAAATAGGTCAAGTCACGCTCTGAAAAATCTCGCATGTTTTGATTTTTGAAATAAAGATTTCCTTGATACTGACTATCCAGACCACTAATAATACTAAGCAGACTGGTCTTACCACAGCCAGATGGACCGTAGATAGCAGTGATCTTTCCTGGTGCAATCTCAAGCGTAACATCGTTCAAAGCGCGCTCTTGGTTCGTACCGTCGAGATTATAGTACTTTGAGATGTGGTCGATGGTTAAAATGGACATGAGTTCCTCCGTAAATTTGGTTTAGATTAGAATTTGATTAGTTTCCATCTGATTACCTGCAAGAATTTTCAAGCAAAATAACAAAAACAGTTAACTAATCGCCTTCTAAAACGATACATTAATTATAAGCATTAAATGATTATAAAAATAGTGACATAAATGTCACTATGGCATGAAAAAAGCCAAAGTCCCTAAGACTTTGGCTTTAGTTTATTGACAATAAATACGAATAGCTTCTGCGAGAAAAGTGGCAGTCCCTGCTCCTCCAACTTTATCAATAAAACTAGAAAAGCGATTATCTGTTTGATACATCTGACCGAGACCAGCTAATACCGTTTGGTCACATGGATAAAAATGCTGACTAATATAATCTTGTAACGCCTTTACTTGCTCCTGAACACTATCATCACCAGGATTATACTCCTTGAGCTGTCCAAAGGTAGACATGATTGCAGTCATCTCTTTTGTAACTTCAGGGAAGGACTCCTCTCCCTTAGCCACAAAAGCTTGATAAGCTTCTGTCTGACCCCATCTAGCCTGAGCTTCTTCCTGAAAGACTTTTACAGCTTTTTGATCAAATGCTTCAAATGACATTTCTTCTTCCTCCATTTGTAAGGCCTTGGCATGAGCTATGACGGCTTCTAAACGGGACTTTTTCAGCTCTAAGAGCTTAATCTGATCCCTAAGCGCTTGAACTTTGTCATAACCTGGTTGACCTACGATTTCCTTAATTTTTTTGAGAGGAAAGTCTAACTCACGGTAAAGCAATATTTCTTGCAAACGGACAACCGCATCGCGATTATAGTAACGGTAACCATTTTCAGCCACAACCGACGGTTTCAGCAAATCAATTTCGTCATAATAATGAAGGGTGCGCACACTGACACCTGATAGTTGGCTCACTTCTTTTACAGATTTCATTAGAACTCCTCTCTGATTAAGAGTATAGGCTATGACGTGGCGTGAGGGTCAAGAGGAAAAAGAGTATTTTTTTGAAGTTTTCTATAATTTATTACTTTTCTTTCTTTTTCTGGCTTCGACGATGCAGTAAAGCTTGATTAATACGCTGTGTTCTCATATGCATTTGCCAAATGAGATATAGCCAGATAATACTATAAACGAAAATGAAAACAATCCAGATAGCAGGGTTCGTTAAAGCCTCATACCAGCCTGATATCAGACAAGTCACTGTAAGTACAATCACCGTCAACAAGAAATGCAAGATTATTCTAAGCCTATACGATATGCAGTCAATCTCTTCCAAAATCCACGAGAGCATTCCCATCAAACCACTCATCATAAAGAGGGCTAAAATATTTCCTACACTAACTTTGGGATAGATAAGCTGGGGAAATAATTGACCAAGTAAAAGGAGTGCAAGGTAAAAGAACGATCCCGTTCTCACGCCGGATACAAAATAAGCAATTAAACGTTTCATTGGTTCCTCCTAGACCCCTAAATAATCCATCAAAGATTTGACATATTTTCGGCTGACACTGGACTTAACTCCACCTGTCATTTTAGCCATCATATTGCCAGAAAAACTATCCGATAGGGATTCCAAATGATCTATATTCATAACAGCATGACGTGATATCTGTAAAAAACTTCGACGATTGATGCGATGCTGAAAGTTTGTTAGTGTCTCTCTCATCGTATAGGTATTGTTTACGGTATAAATCGTTAACACATTCTTATCAATCTCAGCTAGGATAATGTCATCAATTTTTACCATAACCAAATGATCATCCGTTTTAATAGGAATCACCACTTGATTTACAACTGAAAATTGTTCGAGATAATCCATTACCTCTCGTGCTTGATCAGACAATCGCTCTGCTTGGATGACCACACAGGGATCCTTTGCCGAAATATCTGATTTTTCTTCAAAACGAAGTTTCATTCCTATTCCAACTCTCACTTATTTTTTCTGACTAGTTTTTTTCACTAAAACAATCCAAAGGATACTTGCTAGAAGAATACCTCCTAACACTATAAGGTAAGTATTTTCCTTTGTCAATAAACCTTGCCACTTGAGCTGAACGCCCATTTTTTCTTGAAACTCTTGAAGAAGGTTATCTTGACCTTTAAAGGTCTCACTTAATGTTTCTTTCATGAGGACTTGCCGATAAAGTGCAGCAATATAAGTTGCTGGAGTACATTTCATTAGTAGTTGTGCAAAATCAGGTAGAACGCCCAAAGGTACATAAGTTCCTACCAAAAAACCAGAAGCTGTCCCCACTATGGTCGCAAACTTTCCAAGACTGTCTACGGATTGGAAAAAGTAAACAAAAATGGCATTCACTAAGCTAGAAAGCAGGCTACTAAGCATCATAATTAGGAGAAGTTCGGGTAGTATGTATAATTTTGGCACTTCTCTAAAATAGCTACACATCAGCACATACATAAGGACCTGCATGGCAAAAGAAATGATGATTGCACTCGCTAGATACGAAAATGGTAACCGCCACTTTCCCATGATTCGATAAATAAAGATCCTTATCTACTTGATGTTCACGGTCCTTTACCAACTGAGTCAGGGCAGCCAGACTCGTCGTAATCCCTGTCACAGCTAGCGTCCCACTCATCAACCAATTATTTAACAAAGGGCCACTATTGGGGAGCTGAGCCCAAGCATCTGTTAGATTTTTTTGAAGAAAAATAATATAAAGAATAAAGGAAATCAAGGCTCCCAACAAGGAGAAGAAAACTCCTGGACGATTCCTGAAGTACAATAAAAAATTTCGCTTTAGTAAGGCTAGCATTAGCGAACCTCCCTTCCTGTAAGTGCAATAAAGGCATCATCCATGGTCCCTGGACGAAACTCAAAATGGGCTATTCTATCTCTAACTTGTGCCAGGTAATCAATGGCTTCCCTTTCACTCTCAGGTTGAAAAACATACTCCAGTTGACTTTGTTGCTCTACTGACATTCCCGAAGTTTTAAGACTTTCTATCTGCTCTATCTCCTTGAAACGAATCTTCAAGATGTTTTTTGCATACTGGCTCTTAATATCTAATGCCGATCCCTGAGCAATCAATTTCCCATGGTCCACAATATAAATCTGATCAGCTTCATCTGCTTCGTCAAGATAATGCGTGGTCAGTACAACGGTCATTCCCTCTTCTCTCTGCAATTGATAGAGCAAATCCCAAATAGACTTCCGAGTTTGGATATCCAGACCTGTCGTTGGTTCATCTAAGAACAGAATATCTGGTTGTGAGAGCAAAGCACGTGCAATGTCAACCCGACGCTTTTGACCACCTGAAAGCGTCCCATATTTCTGCTTTTGAAAAGCTGATAGACCTAGCCGGTCAATGAGACTAGATACACGATTGGGTTTCAAGCCTTTATACTGTCTCGCACGAATGGCCAGATTTTCCCTAACCGTCAACATCTCATCTAAAACACTGGTTTGGAAGACCACACCAATCTTAGTACCTGGTTCATAGATGATTTCACCTTGCGTTGGTTGTTTCAAACCAATCAACATGGAAATCGTTGTTGATTTCCCCGCCCCATTTGGTCCTAGAATCGCATTGAAAGTCCCTCTTTTGAATTGTAATTGAATATTATCAACAGCAAGGTGGTTCCCATACCGTTTGCTTATATTTTTAGCTTGTAATATCATGTTCACTCTCCTTTTGATAGAACCAGTCTAGCAAAAAAGCCGTTTAAAAAACGGCTTTTGGGGATAAGTGGTCAAAATGAAGAGCTAAGTGGAGGGATGGAAGAGCTAAAAATAAAGAAGCTGTTCAAGAAATCATTACACACGATCCATTCTATCAAAATGAGATTGCCCAATATGATGTCATTGAATTTGAGGCAAGTAAGTATTGTCCTGAATTTAAAACTATCATCGGTAAACCTTTTGGCGATAAGTAACTAGATTTGGAAACAGTTAAAATCTATTCTTCAATACTAGTAAAACAGCTCCTTTCTATTTAGAAAAGAGCTGTTTCTTTAAAGAGAAACACATTAATGTCCTTTATTCTTGTCTCTTCGTTTTTGCTGTTTGCGTTCAAATTTCTCTTGTTTGAGCAATTGCTTTTGGACACTAGATTGATGTTTTGAAATCTTTTTCCTTTCCTCGTACTGCAACTGCAATAGTTCTTTCGACTTGGAAGAAACTTTCTGATTTACTTGTTTCTTCACAGCTCGCTGTAATCGTTTAGGATTCTTAATTTTTACATGTTGATTAGCTGTAGTCTCTGGACTAAAAGATAATTGGGTAAACTGAGTCTGTAAAATCTCTAGAATTTCATCATCTTTTGGCTCCTGACCAAATGTCACACGACAAACTTGATAAGATTCTCGATAAACTTGTTCGAACAAACCATGCCAAAATCCATCTTCAAAATAAACTGTCAATCCAATTGAAATTGTTTCCACGACAGCACCTCCTTAAATCTATCCCTAAGAATGGACAACCAAGGAGGAAGGTTACTGATAGGCTTGCCTACGTCTGGACTACCAACCAGAACTGTGTTTTTATCTTAGTTGGGACTATTATAGCATATTTATAATCTTATGTTATTGCTTCTTCAAATGCCTATCAAAAAAATGAATCGTAGCCAACCAAGAATCCTTGCTCTCTTTCATCAGTAAACGCCAATCTTTTCGATAGCGATGATTGGGTTGATAAGCCACTGTCAACATGTGACCTGTTTCATGATATTTTTTAAATGTAATCTGGTGTCCTTTATAATGTGAGACAATATCATCAATTGCTGACGAGGCATCCCATATTTCATCAACAGTACTTCCGAGCAATAAGATTGGTGAGTGCATTTGACCAATATCTATCCTAGCAGAGCAATCTTTAGGGAAGGATTTTTTTAAAAGTTTGCTGAACAGATAATCTCTAAGTCGAAACTTTTGATAAGGAAGTTCTTTTTGCAAATACGTCCAAGAAGAAGTATGGGAGTTCCATTTTCCTTTTATCCCTTCATACACCACATCAGAGGGTGAATTTAGTACCAAACATTGAACGTCATTAAAAATGCTCTCCTCAGCTAAAACTAACTCTGCTCCCTTAGAACGTCCATAGAGTCCAATTTTTTCACTATCTACTTGAGGATGCTGACGTAGATAATCCTTTGCTTCCACAAGGCACTCTAAAGGAATACGTTCCAAATGTTTTGGCAACCCCTCTAAACCAAAGTAGGCAACTGCTAGGCAAATATAACCTCTAGAAGATAGAAGCTGAGCTATATTCTGTGCCTTTTCAATCCTTCCTTCACTACCGCTCACAATAATCAATGCTGGTGCTTTTATTGCCTTTTTATCATAAAAGAGTCTCCCTTGAAAATGTTTCTCGTAAATATCTTGATGACTAATTTGCGAACTCATGTAATGTCTTGTGAAAGTTCTCTTTGCGACGACAGTATTACCTTGTATAATTTTGATTTCCACAAAAAAGTGACCTAATAAGGGAATTTTAGAAAGAGAGTTTGGAAGTTTCTTTTTCCTATTGGTCAAGGGTTTGGCATTAAAGAATAACCCCATTGTTGCAATATCTTCATAAGAGCCAGAACAAGATGGAGTTTGTGAAATATCAATAATACCATTCTTATCTGATACAAAAGTCGCTGTTGATTTCCATAAAACATCATGAGCTAAAAGCATGGGAGCATTGATACAATAATAATCGGATAGAAACATTTCGACTCGATAGATTTCTCTTGGTTTTAAGCCATCGATGACAATATTAAAAGATTCGTCTGCTAAATCAGACTCTGAAATCAGTTCAATTTGTATATTCATATCTTCCTCTTTTTTGTTAATGTAATTAACAATATAGTTTTAAAATTACCGTGATTTTTACCACGGTAATTCTTGCCATACCTTTTCAACATCATCCATCAATTTCATAACCATTTGAAGGTCCTCATCACTATAGTTTCTTAAAACTGAAGAAATGGCTTTTCTCAATATGTTCTTGCTGCTCTTTATGAATGTTAAAAACGTCAACCCCTTTTTGGGATAATATCAGATATTTATTTTTTTCATTATCAGGTGCAAATTCAAAAGAAACAAGGTCTTTCTTGGTTAAACGTCTAACACTCTGAGTAATGGCACTCCTAGATACTTCAAGTAACTCAGATAATTTCACTAAATTCACAGGCTGATTGCGACCTATTAGGTCAATCAAATGGACTTCATTAATAGTGATTGATTTATCAATACTGTTCCTATGCTGAGCCTTTTTCAACTGTTCAAAAGGCTAAAACAAAACTATTAAAACGATTATTAAACTTATGCAGTTCTTTCTTATTCATAGTGTCCCTCTTTTTGTTAATAACATTAACAAAATTACTATTTCCTGTCAAGCTGAACCTAAAAAATCCTCCAGAGCTAAGCTCCGAAGGATTTATTTTTATTTTACAACGATATTAACGAGTTTATTTGGTACCGCAATCACTTTCACGATTTCCTTGCCATCAATCTCTGCTTTAACTTTTTCGTTAGCAAGAGCGACTTCTTGCAATTCTTCGCGTGACAGGTCTTTTGCGACCATGAGTTTGGCACGGACTTTACCTTTGATTTGAACGACAATTTCGATTTCGTCTTCAACCAATTTGCTTTCGTCCCATGTTGGCCAAGCTATATAAGAGATAGACTCACCTGTTTCTGCGACTGTTTGCCAGAGTTCTTCTGCCAAGTGAGGCGCAAATGGGTGCAATCAATTGGATAAATCCTTTGGCGTAATCCACATAGAGTTTGTCTTCCTTGTTAGCTGCATTGACAAAGACCATGAGTTGAGCAATGGCTGTGTTGAATTTCATAGACTCGATTTGCTCTGTAACAGATTTAACGGTTTCGTTATAAACCTTGTCAAGAGCGCCATTGTTTTCCGCAACGATTTCTTTACTTGTAATCAAACGATAAACACGGTCAAGGAATTTACGGCTTCCTTCCAATCCTTCTTCAGACCAAGCGATTGAGGCATCAAGTGGTCCCATGAACATTTCATAGACACGAAGGGTATCAGCACCGTATTGTTCCACCACATCGTCTGGGATTAACCACGTTCTTGAGGGATTTAGACATTTTGGCTGGTGCTTGCTCCAACTCTTCCCCTGTTTCCACATGGAAGAAGGAACCGTCACGTTTTTCAACCTTGTCAGTTGCCACAAGAGCTCCACGGTGATCACGGTAGCTTGTTCCCAAGATCATTCTTTGGTTAAAGAGTTTTTGAATGCCTTTAGTCGGTACAACACTGCGTCATAGGAGGAATTTATACAGAAACGAGCGTAAAGCAAGTGAGCACGAAAACCAGCACCACCCACATAAATATCGATTGGCAACCATTGTTTGAGGAGATCCTCATCAGCTAATTTCTCTGTGTTGTGTGGATCGATATAGCGGAGGTAGTACCAGCTTGAACCTGCCCATTGTGGCATAGTATTAGTCTCACGACGACCTTTGACACCATCCTCACGAGTCACTTCAATAAATTGGTTAGCCACGGCTTTCACCAGTACTCGAAGGGTGAATGTCCTTGTTACTGGCAAGACAAGTGGAGTTCATCAACAGCTGTTGAAGTACCATCTTTCCCAATGAATAATTGGGATTGGTCACCTCAGTAACGTTGACGACAAAGAGCCAGTCACGAAGACGCAGGCGATTTTTTCTTGACCAAAGCCTTTTCTTCCAACCAAGCCACGATTTTAGCAATCGCTTTCTTTGCTGAGACTCGTCTTAAGAAGTCAGGAGTTACGGAAGGCCATCTTCGTGTAAGCAGCCTTCAACGTTTCCACCTTCCAACACTTCTACGATTGGAAGGTCAAACTGTTTTGCAAATTCTCAGTCACGCTCATCGTGGGCAGGTACGGCCATAACAGCACCTGTTCCGTAGCTGGCAAGAACATAGTCAGCAATCCAGATTGGGATTTCTTTACCATTGACAGGGTTGATGCATACACCAGTCCAAACTCCTGCTTTCTCCTCATGTTAGTCTGTACGAGCCAAGTCTGATTTAAGGCTGGCTTTGATACCAGTCAGCCAGCCTCAGCTTGTTCAGGTGTTGTGATGCATCACTAAGTCATGCTCAGGCGCCAAAACAGTGAAGGTCGCACCAAAAGAGTTATTCGACGTGTCGTAAAGACTGTGAATTCCTTGTCTGTCCCTTTTACTTTGAAAGTGACATTGGCACCAGTTGATTTACCAATCCAGTTGCGTTGCATGTCCTTGATAGACTCTGGCCAATCAAGATCATCCAAGTCATTGAGCAAACGCTCAGCATAGGCAGTGATTTTAAGCATCCATTGACGCATTGGTTTGCGGACAACTGGATAGCCTCCACGCTCAGAGGTTCCATCTGGAAGAACTTCTTCGTTGGCGATAGCTGTTCCCAATTCTTCAACCCAGTTTACTGGCACTTCAGCTTCATAAGCCAAACCTTTTTCGTAAAGCTTAGTGAAGATCCATTGCGTCCACTTGTAGTAGTTCGGATCTGTCGTATTGACTTCACGGTCCCAGTCGTAAGAGAAGCCAAGCGCATTGATTTGGCGTTTGAAGTTGGCAATGTTTTCTGCTGTGAATTCCGCTGGGTCATTCCCTGTATCCATAGCGTATTGCTCTGCAGGCAAACCAAAGGCATCCCATCCCATTGGGTGAAGGACATTGTAACCTTGCGCACGTTTGAAACGGCTGAGGATATCAGTCGCTGTGTAGCCTTCTGGGTGTCCTACGTGAAGACCCGCTCCAGATGGGTAAGGGAACATGTCAAGCGCATAAAACTTAGGTTTTGAGGCATCTGTTCCTGTCTTAAAAGTATGATTGTCAGCCCAGTATTTTTGCCACTTAGGCTCGATTTCTTTATGATTGTAAAAACTCATGGTTTCTCTCCAATATTCGTAATGCTTCTATTATAGCATTTTTGAAGGATTTTTAAAGATGATAAGGGAACTTTAAGAGGCAAATTCACCTGAGTCTATTTTGCACCTTTTTTCTTCTTTTTAAGTTTTTTTGCGCTCTTGTGTAACAAAAAAGCAAAAAGATGCTATACTAGTATCAGAAAGTAGGTGACTCATGTATCAGGAACAACGATTAGAGAAAATATTAACACTTTTGGAGGAGCGCGGAAACCTATCTGTCAAGGAAATGGTTGACGCATTAGGTGTTTCCAAAGATACCGTCAGAAGAGATTTCGACTGCCTCAGCCAGAGGAATTTGGCTCAGCGTACCCATGGTGGCATTCTTCCAGTTAAAAATACCACTGTTCTTGGCTTCCAGGAACGTCAGAAAGGACTCACTGAAGACAAGAAAAAAATGGCAGACCTAGCGCTTAGCTTGGTCAAAGAGCAATCTCTACTCTTCTTCGATGTCTCTACCCTGATGCTTGAAGTTTCACAAAAATTGACTAAGAGCGTAACTGTCTACTCCCACTCTTTGGACAATGCCTTGGTCCTAAGTGGCAAAGAAGGAATCGACTTTCATCTCTTGGGAGGAAGATTTTACAGCAAAAACCGCTTTTACTATTCGCTTCACGAAGCCCAGCTCTTGCAACATCTACAATTTGACTTAGCCTTCTTTGGAGCGGCTAGTCTCAGTCAAGGAGTGGTTAGCTATGAAGATGAAGAGGACGTTGCTGTCAAACAACTAGCCATGCAAGCTGCTAGAACCAAGATTCTTATTGCTGAATCTGATAAATATGAAAAACATTCCAAATATATCTTGGGCAAGATTGAAGACTTTGACTACTGGATTACAGATAAGAAACCTGACCCTGATTTGGTCGAGTCTCTTAAAGATAAAGTAACGATTTTATACGATGGAAAGGATAGCGACTATGAGTAATATTCGTTTGATTATCAGTGACATTGATGGCACTATTCTCACTAGTAACCACCAGGTGGACGAGCAACTGATAGAGCTAATGCCAAAGCTTGAAAAAGCAAATATTCCCTTTGTTTTAGCTTCTGCCCGTTCGCCACTAGGGATGCAACCAATTGCTCATAAACTGGGACTTCATGACAATCCTATCGCCTGCTACAACGGTGCCCTAGTACTTGAGGGTGATCGTGCTATCATACAGCACCCTGTGGATAAATCTGAGATTCAAGAACTTCTTAGCTACTTATCCACAGATTATCCAAGTGTCTCTGTGAATATCTACTCTGGCAAGGACTGGATCACCAACGAACTAGACAAATGGTCTCAGTTGGAAGGAAGTATCACGGGTGAATCTCCTATCATTAAGGAACTACAAGACACGGTCTCAGACTCAGAACCACCTATCCACAAGCTATTGTTGATTGATGAGCCTGAAGTTATCCAGGACCTCCACCAAAAACTCCTAAGCATGGATTTTCCACAGACAGCCTTCTACTTATCTAAAGATAACTACCTTGAAGTCACAGCCAAACATGTTTCTAAAGAACACGCTCTCCTTGAGGTTGCCAAATATTATGACCTTCCTCTTGAAGAAGTCATGACCATCGGAGATAACTTCAACGATAGTCCTATGCTAGCTCTAGCTGGTCTAGGAATTGCTATGGGCAATGCACCTGAAGGGGTCAAGGAAACTGCAAACTTAGTAACTGCTTCAAATGATGAGCATGGTGTCGCTCAAGCTATTAAAAAACATGTCCTAAACTAAGCTAATATCTAATGGTGGGAACAACCTTTAATCGCCAACTCGAATTTTAGAACACATCTTATGACTAAGATAACATTTAGGGTGGGAACAGCCCTTAATTGCCAACTCGAATTTTAGAACAAAAGGAAAGGTGCCCTAGAGGTGCCTTTCCTTTTTCAACGAAAAAAGCCTTCCTCTCTCGAAGAAGACCCAAATTTTCTAAAGATAAAGAAGGAGACCTATAAGAATCCCAATGACATAGCCTGCCAAAACATCACTAGGATAGTGAACACCACCTAGCACACGCAAAAGAGCTAGAGCGCCCGCCAGAAAAAGCATAGTCCCACCTAGCCAGGGGTTAAGCGTCAGTGCCAACATAGCAATGACAGTCGCTGAGAAAACATGCCGACTGGGAAAGGACTTGCCCAGACTGTCCTTCTTAATAAGGGGTTGAATAGCCCAGGTCTGGTATGGACGCGGTCGATTATAGAGGCTACGACCAAGAGAAAGAAGGAAAAAGCCTCCCCCCATAATAAGCACCGTCGTAGAGAGAACAAACCAACCATTCCTTAGCCAAACCCAAATAAGAAATATAGGAAAAAGCAGGTAAAAAGTCCTAGTTATAAGCTTGTTCAACCCTTCTAAAACCTTAGCGTAAGAACGCAAAGGAGCGCTAATCCTATCGTAAAATCGTTTGTAATTCATCATCATCCGTTAGAAAAAAGGGAGTGACACAGAACTAAATTTCAAAAATCTAGCTTCTAGCCTCTCCCTCAAGTTTAATGAGATAGTCTTCCAAGGTTGAAGTCTCTTAGCCCAACCTCTTTTTGTCTATCTTAAAGTTCAGCGATTTGGTAAAGTTCAAGTTCAGCAGCTGTTTCTGAACCAAACATATTAATCATGATTTTAACCTTGTTGTTTTCAATTTCTACAACACGGCCTTCTTGACCCATAAAGGCACCATCGATGATTTGAACCACGTCACCAACCTTGATATTAGTATCAAAGACATCAACGGTTTGACCCATTGAAATCAAGATTTGACGGATTTCTTCTTCCAAAAGTGGTGTTGGTTTAGAACGGTTACCGTGAGAACCAACGAAACCAGTAACGTTTGGAGTGTTACGGACAACGAACCATGCTTCGTCTGTCATTACCATCTCAACAAGAACGTAACCAGGGAAGCGGTTTTCTTCTACTTCTTTAACTTTACCGTTTTTCTCAACATTGACCGTTTGAGTTGGGAATTTCAACACGCAAGATATTTTTCAAGCATGTTATAAGTTTGGGCACGTTGCAAAAAGGTTTTCTTTTAACTTTGTTTTCGTATCCTGAATAGGTTTGAAGGACGAACCAGCCCTTGTCGAATGAATCTAGCATTTTAGGATTCCTTTCTTTTTTCTAAATGACATTTAAACACCTTCGGCTAGCTATCTTCTAGCTTCGAGTGTTAAATGTCAATGAATGTCTATGGTTTAATTCAAAGCGTAATAAAAAAGCCTGATGGCCCTCGTTCTCGCTTTTATCTGCATTTATTATAACAAAAAAGAGCAGGCATTCCCACTCTTTTTGTGTTTTCTTTAGAAAAAGTTAATCAGTGCTGACATAGCGCGACTCAACAATTCATCAAACGCATAGATGATGACAGTGAAGAACGCAGTATACTCAAGAACTGAAATAAAATCGTGCCAGCGTTGTTTACGGTCTGGCCAAGTCGTGTCTTTCAAGACTTTGAAAATACTTCCAGTTTGTCTCACGGTGTCTCCTATCTTGTTTCTTTATGCAAGGTGTATTTTTTACAATGTTTACAAAATTTGTTAACTTCTAGTCGTGTTGGTTTGGGAGTGCTACTCACATTAATTGAGTAGTTTCGGCTCCCACATTCAGCACACGCTAGGCTTGCTTTTTTCTGTGCCATAACGCCTCCGTTCTTTTTATCTTACCACTTTTAAATGCAATTGACAAGCTATCTGAATAGACCTGAGAAGGAGTCTGTAATCTTATCCCAAAGGCTGCTTGCCTGATCTTTAACGTCATTCACAACGTCTGATGCCTTGTCTGTCCATGACTTGTTACTGCTATTGCGCGAGTCATTTGGATCTGCCGTATAGTCTAGTGTTTGACCATCAGCTGCATAGGCATTTTCAACGGTAAACTCAGTACCTGGTGTATTTGGCAAAACATCCGCAGCGATGTAGCTGAAAATCGTCGAAGCTGTTCCCGAGCTAGCTCCTGTTAGGTAGTGACTCTCGTCAGTCTTATCAAAACCAATCCAGGTCGTCATAACCACATCAGGAGTATAACCAATCACCCACTGGTCGCTAGTCAAATCCTTGTTAAATTCAGCCTGAACAGTACCTGTCTTACCTGCCATCGTATAACCTGTGTAGTTGGCATTCACAGCGGAACCATTTGAGAAGGTACCAAGCATCATGCTGGTCATCTGGTTAGCTACTGACTGGCTGATAACACGTTTAGACTTCTTACTATGGGTAGCAATAATGTCACCACTGGCATTTCAATTTTAGTGATGAAATAAGCCGTGTTCATCTCACCACCATTAGCAAAGGTCGCATATGCCTGAGCCATTTGAAGAGGACTGGCTGTCACACCACCACCAAGTGAAATCCCCAGTTCTTCTGGAACATTGTCAAAGTTGAGACCGAATTTTTGACCGTAACTGATCCCTTTTTGAATACCGATTTGATTAAATAGGTAAACTGCTGGGACATTGTAGGAGTTGGCCAAAGCTTGATACATGGGGATATCCTCTGTCTCAATATCACCATAGTTAGTTGGGGTATAGCCGTTGTAGTCGATTGGTTTATTAGGGAGATCCTTGTTGATACTCCACCCTGAAGCCAAGGCCGGGGCATAAACTACCAAAGGTTTGATGGTCGAACCAGGACTACGCTTACCTTGGGTTGCATAGTTGAAAATTACGGAAGGTTGTATCACTGGTACCACCTACACGACCTACTAGACCACGGACCGCTCCAGTTGTTGGATCAAGTGCCACACTAGCGGACTGGGCTGTACTACCATCACTTTCTGATGTAGGGAAGAGATAAGTATTTTCGTAGGTTTGCTGCATGTTAGCTTGTGAATTGGCATCCATCTCTGTGTAGATCTTGTAGCCATTTTTAACAATTTCATCCTCACTCAAGCCATAAGTTTTCGTAGCTTCTTCAATGACGGCATCGAAGTAAGACGGATACTTGTAGTCATCGCCAGTCCCTTGATAGGTATCATCCAGACGACTAGCCATATCAACTCCAGCCGCACTGTCGGCATCTGCCTGACTCAACTTCTTGTCATCAACCATGTTGGCGAGGACAGTGTTTCGACGGTTGGTCGCATTTTGGATATTATCGATTGGGTTGTAAATTTCAGGTCCCTTAAGCATACCCGCGAGGGTCGCTGCTTCATCAACGGTTAGATTGGCAGCACTTGTCCCGAAGTATTTTTGGCTGGCATCTTCAACACCCCAAACCCCATTTCCAAAGTAGGCATTATTGAGGTACATGGTAAGGATTTCTTGCTTGCTGTATTTCTTGGTTAATTCCAAAGAGAGGAAGAATTCCTTGGCCTTACGAGTGACTGTCTGTTCTTGTGTCAAGAAGGCATTTTTAGCCAACTGTTGGGTAATGGTCGAACCACCACCAAAGCGTCCCATGGACACAATGGCCAAGAGGAATCGCTTGACGTTAACCCCGCTATTTTCATAGAAGGTACGGTCCTCAGTTGCTATAACAGCATTCTCTAGGCTATCACTAATGGCATCCAGCTCCACATAAGTCCCTTTTTGCCCTGACAAAGAACCAGCTTGATTGCCTTCTTTGTCATAAATAACCGTCGTAGCTTTCAAGGCATCTTGAAGATCTGAAACATTGGTCGTCTTGGCAATATAGAAAAGGTAGGAACCAACTGTCAAAACCAGCATAGCTACCAAGATAAAGAGAATTTTCCCAATATGATAACGACGCCAGAAACGACGAATAGGATTTCTTGGCGAAAGTGTAAACTTGCTCAAGAACGCCTGAACCTTACCTAAAGGTTTGGTCGTATCAATAGGTTTCTTTTGCTTAGAACGTTGATAACGTGACGTCTCTTGACTTTCCTGAGACATATCTAGGTCTTCAACGGCTTGTTCAACCTCATCAGGTTTCTTAGCGAAGAGTCCCTTTATCTTATTTTGTAAATTCTTCGATTTTTCAGCAGGCTGGGAATCCTTGCCCTTTCCGCTATTTTCTTCTTTAAAAAGTTTGTTTTTTAGATTATCAAAAAATGTCATAACCCTATTATACCAAGTTTTTACAGATTCTGTCCTCTTTTAAACGTTCATGATATAATGAAACCATGACTTTACACGTAGAAATTATCAATCCCTATCCTGCAACAACCGTCAAAGACTTGCTCGAAACTAAGCTCCTCATTCCTCGTAAGATTCGTCATTTCCTACGCACGAAAAAGCACGTCCTCATCAATGGAGAGACTATTAATTGGCAGAGTCCTGTTGAAAAAGGTGATAAGATTAGCCTGACCTTTGATACAGAGGACTACCCTGAAAAAATTATCCCTATGGGAAATGCCAGTTTAGTAGAACCTCTCTATGAGGATCAGCATCTCATCGTGGTCAATAAACCTGAAGGAATGAAAACACATGGTAATGAACCCACAGAAATTGCTCTACTTAACCATGTTTCGGCCTATTGTGGGCAAACCTGTTACGTCGTTCATCGACTAGACATGGAAACTAGTGGGGCTGTACTCTTCGCAAAAATCCGTTTATCCTGCCAATTCTCAATAGACTCTTGGAAGATAAGAAGATTCAGCGTCAATACTGGGCTTTGGCTGAAGGTAAATTTCAGACCAAGGAGACTGTGTACAAAGACAAGATTGGACGCGACCGCCATGACCGTAGAAAACGGGTGGTTGATCCTAGAAAAGGGCAGGTTGCCTATACAACCATCACGCGCCTCAAAGCCTTCAAAGGAGCTAGTCTGGTCAACTGCCAACTAAAAACCGGTCGGACCCACCAAATTCGTGTGCATCTGGCCCACCATGGGCATGCCATTCTGGGGGACCCTCTTTATAGCCACCGCCCCGCATCTCGACTCATGCTCCACGCTCACACCCTTAGTTTCACCCATCCCTTAACACTCGACAAAATCACTGTTAAGGCGAGCTCAAACAGTTTTGAACAAGGGTTGAGAAATCACAAATAATAGAAGTAGGCTCATTCTCAAGCATAGTGCGAAAGGATTATCCTAATGATCCTCTAGTTATGACACAGTGGAAGCTTGCAAATAAGTTGCTTTTATTGACTTCAAAAGCCTTAACCGCCTTGAATCTCCCTTTACAATATGTTATCCTTTACATATCATTTAAAATTTGAGGGGTATTTAATTTATGAATCCAGTCGATCAATGGATAACCATTAACGCCAAGTATTTCCCAACAGAACAAGTTCAGTACATCCGTCAACGTCTTGAAGCACTTCCTGAGCAACAACTTTCAATGCTTTACTCAATCAGCTTCCAAGATCCAACAATGTTGTTGATTATTTCACTTCTAGGTGGGACTCTTGGAATTGACCGCTTTTTGTTAGGACAAATTGGTCTCGGTGTTGGTAAACTTTTGACGTGTGGTGGATGTGGTATCTGGTCAATTGTTGACTTATTCCTCATCATGGATGCTACTCGCCAATCAAACGCTCAAAAACTCTTTGCAGTTATTGGCTAATGAAAAACTATTTTACACGCTTGTGGGCCTACCACCAGCGTTTTTTTAGATTATATCTCTTAGTTTTAGTGGCAGTTTATGGAGTCTACCTTTTGCATCTTCCAACACCACTCAGTTTAATCCTAAGACCATTTGGCCTTAAAGCTTGGAGCACAGGCCTAACACGCGCTAGTGTTAGACTCTTACACCTAGATTGGCAAGGAGCCTGGGACTATAATCCACTGATATATCCTCTAGTGGTCTATGTCCTAACCTATTTCTTTCTCTTTCCCATCTTTAGTGATAAGAAGATTATAAGGAAATAAAGTAAAGACTCCCATTGCGATCCCCTTACACTATTGCTATAATTGTAATTATCAACATTTTTTAATCAAGATATCTGGAGGTTATACACATGAAGCAACAAGATTGGATCGATTTTTTCCAAGCAGTTAATGGTCGTAATCCAAGTATTCAAGAAATGGCTGAAGCAGCTCAGAAAGGCGAGTTTGTCCGAGAAACTCCCAAACAAACTGTCGAAGTAACAGAAACTGTCTCACAAAAAGAGACTGTAGAAACTAAGCAAGATTCAGAAGTTGTTGAACCAGCAGAATCTGCACCATCAACAGAAGTGGTAGAAACTGCCGAAAAAAATGTTGACAGCTATGATGTTGCTGAAGAGCCACTCACTAACTCTACAGCAGATGAAGAAGAGACTTTCCAAGCAACTAACCTAGCTCAAGAAAAGCAATCAAAGACCTTCCAGGAACAAGTTAAACCTGCTGTAGAAACGGCCAGTCAGACTGTTAACCAATTTGCGAATCAAACTGGTGAAACTTTCCAACAAGCAAGCAAATCTAAATGAAACTTGGAAGAAACAAGACAAGAAAACCCAAACAAACTTCATCATGTTAGCCGTCGCTTCCATCCCAGCTATCCTCTGGGCTCTTGGAATGATACTCTTGGGAATTGCCAGTGATGATCTTAGTGCCGGATTGATCACGGCTCTTCTCTCCGTCATCATTAATTTCCCCTTGGTAGTACTTCTTATATTACCAGCTCTTCTAAATAAAACAGATAAAAAATGGCCAATCTTTATCCTATCCTTTCTTCTAGGCTGGACATTCATCGGTTGGATCATCCTTCTTGCTGTTTCTATCAATACGAATAAGGAAGCAGAACGCATTAGACAACAACAAATGATGATGCAAATGGCAGGTCAACAAGGAAGTTCTGATACATTTAACCCTTTTCAGTAATTAACAACAAATAATTGAAAAAAAGAAAACCCAGAAAAAGTTTCTCGACTTTCCCTAGGTTTTTTCTTTTGCTTTTTTAAACTCTTAGTAGCCCATCATTCCTGGATCCATAGCTGGTGCTGCTGGAGTTTCTGGTTCAGGTTTATTGGCAACGACTGCTTCAGTTGTCAAGATAAGACTAGCTACAGAAGCAGCATTTTGGAGGGCAGAACGTGTGACCTTAACAGGGTCGATAATTCCTGCTTCAACCATATCTACCCATTCACCGTTAGCAGCGTTAAAGCCTGTACCAACTGGGCTGTTCTTCAATTTATCGATGATAACTGAACCTTCATAACCAGCGTTATAAGCAATTTGACGAACTGGTTCTTCCAAGGCACGGAGGACAATGTTACGTCCTGTAGCGTCGTCACCTTCAAGATCAAGTTCAGCAACCTTAGCAATGACGTTAACAAGGGCTGTACCACCACCTGCTACGATACCTTCTTCAACAGCGGCACGAGTAGCGTTAAGGGCATCTTCGATACGAAGTTTCATTTCTTTAAGGGCTGTTTCAGTGGCCGCACCAACCTTAACAACTGCAACCCCACCTGACAATTTAGCCAAACGTTCTTGAAGTTTCACGGTCAAATTCAGATGTTGTTGTTTCCAATTGAGACTTGATGAGGTTAACACGGTTAGCAATCGCTTCTGTGCTTCCTGCACCTTCAACGATAACTGTACTATCTTTATCCACAGTTACTTTAGAGGCTTGACCAAGTGCTGCCATAGTTGCATCCTTAAGCTCAAGACCAAGATCTTCAGTAATGACAGTTGCTCCTGTCAATACGGCAATGTCTTCCAACATCGCTTTACGACGGTCACCAAAGCCAGGCGCCTTAACAGCAACAACATTGAAAGTTCCACGAATCTTGTTAAGAACAAGTGTAGGAAGAGCTTCACCATCCACATCATCAGCAATGATCAAGAGTGGACGGCTTGTCTTAAGCACTTCTTCCAAGAGTGGAAGGACATCCTGAATATTTGAAATTTTCTTGTCAGTCACAAGGATAAATGGATTTTCAAGGTCAGCGACCATTTTTTCATTATCAGTAACCATGTACTGAGAAAGATAACCACGGTCAAACTGCATACCTTCAACCACTTCGAGTTCAGTCTCCATACCACGTGACTCTTCAATAGTGATAACACCGTCATTACCCACACGTTCCATAGCTTCTGAAATGTATTCACCAACTTTTTCAGAACGTGATGAAACCGCTGCGACTTGGGCAATAGCTTCTTTATTAGCAACTGGTTGTGCAATGGCTTTAAGCTCTTCCACGGCTGTAGCTACAGCTGCTTCAATCCCACGACGGATACCGATTGGATTAGCACCAGCCGTTACATTTTTGAGACCTTCACGGACGATAGCCTGTGTCAAAACAGTGGCTGTAGTTGTTCCGTCACCGGCAATATCGTTCGTTTTTGAAGCCACTTCGCTGACAAGCTTTAGCACCCATATTTTTCAAAGTGATCTTCGAGTTCAATTTCTTTAGCAATTGTCACACCATCATTAGTGATAAGAGGTGAGCCAAAAAGCTTTTTTTCCAAAACCACGTTACGACCTTTTAGGACCAAGCGTTACCTTAACTGTATCAGCCAAAGTATCAACACCACGGACCATTGCTGCGCGTGCATCTGATGAAAATTTAATATCTTTTGCCATAGTTACTCCTTCTTTATCTTACTTTATATCTGATTAGCATAGACCTAAGCTAGGACTGCTAAAAATATCTGCTTCACGGATAATTGAAACGGAATCATCTCCGTCTTTAACATTGACACCTGCACCATTTTTCAACAAGAACTTTATCGCCTGCTGCAACACTAGGTGCAATCAATTCACCAGTAAGAGTACGGATTCCTTCACCTACTACCAAAACCTCAGCAGTCTTTGTAGCTTCATGACTGGCTCCTGCCAAAACAAAGCCACTAGCTGTTTTTTCTTCTGTTTCTTCAAAACGGACAACGATACGATCACCCAATGGTTTCAATGCCATACCAATTACCTCCAAATGTTATTTATTATTAGTAACGTGTGAAACGTTATTTTTAGCACTCATAAACCACGAGTGCTAATCCATATATTTATTTTAGCACTTGGTCAAAAATAGTCAAGAAAAAACTACCCAAAATCTGAACTTTGGATAGTTTCTTTTTTTGTTTATTAACCGAGTACCAAGGCATCGTCATTGAGGACTTGTCCACTATTTTTGTGGAAGAGGTCCATAAGTTCTGCAACAGTGAGGTTTTTCTTTTCCTCACCTCGCACATCGACGACGATTTTTCCGTGATAGAGCATGACTAGACGGTTCCCATATTCGATAGCATGTTCCATATTATGGGTAATCATAAGGGTTGTTAATTCTTGTTCTTCAACGATCTTACGTGTCAAATTCATGACCATATCACTTGTCTTAGGATCTAGGGCTGCTGTGTGTTCATCCAAAAGCAAGATTTTTGGACGAACCAAGGTTGCCATAGCAAGTGTCAAGGCCTGACGTTGTCCACCTGACAAGAAATTAGCATCGGTCTTCATACGATTCTCAAGACCAAGACCAAGATCTACCAAAGCTTCCTTGAAGACTTGACGTTCGCTTTCAGTGATAGACTTTTTAAAAAAGCTACGTTTCTTACCACGACGATAGGCAATCGCCATATTTTCTTCGATAGAAAGGTTTGTCGCTGTCCCCATTCGAGGATCTTGGAAAACACGACTAATGTCTTTAGAGCGCTCATCTACAGATGATTTCTTAATAGATTGTCCCTCCAACAAGATATCCCCCTCATCAATACTAAGAACACCAGCAATTGAATTCATCAAGGTTGATTTACCAGCACCATTTCCCCCAATGACAGAGATAAAATCTCCCTGCTCAATGTCGAGATCCAAACCACGAAGGACGTGATTTTCATTGACTGTGCCTTTTTCAAAGGTTTTGTGAATCTGTTGTAAACTAAGTAAAGCCATTACTTGTCACCTCCTGGAGTCAAGGATTTGTTAGGTCTGATTTTCAATTTTTGGCGTACTTCTGGCACATAAAGGATGATAGCAAGCAAGATGGCTGAAGCCAATTTCAACATTTGAGCATCAACGTTCATGGCAAGGATAATAACCAAGACCAAACGGTAGAGAACAGCACCTACGACAATTGACCAGAGGCGTTTGCCAAGTGGTAGATACTTGACGATAACTTCGGCTAAGATGATTGCAGCCAAGCCATTTACGATTGTACCAGTACCCATATTCATATCCGCATAGCCATTGTTTTGAGCTAGGAGGGCACCTGATAGGGCAATCAAACCATTGGAAATCATGTAGCCAAGAATCTTCATACGGTCAACCTTGATACCATTAGCTTCACCCATGGCAAGGTTATCACCTGTTGCACGAAGAGCAAGTCCAACCTGTGTATTAAGGAGAACAACCAACATAAGTACTACCAGACTAACAAAAATCAGTCCTAATAGAATCACACCATTCAGCTTAGATAGACCAAGATCCATCACCATAGTCACCAGTGTGTTGTGTCCTGAAAGAGAAACATTGGCACTACCAAGAACCAAAAGGTTAACTGAATAGAGCCCTGTTAAGGTAATAATCCCCGTTAAGAGTGCTGGTATCTTCATTTTCGTATGCATAAAGCCAGACACCGCTCCGGCAAGCATACCAGCTACAAAACCACCTAGAGTCGCAAAGATTGGGTTAATCCCACGGATAATCATGATAGTTGTCGTAGCAGCACCAAGTGGGAAGGCCCCCTCAGCTGTCAAATCAGCAAGGTCCAAAATACGGAAGGTAATGAAGACCCCAATAGCCATAATAGCCCACAGGAGTCCCTGAGAAATGGCTGTTAGCACCACATTTGAAAATCCTTTTTTAGAAGACTTATTGACCTTAAGCTTAATGACACCCTTATCTTTTTTAGCAATTGGTTTGTCATCTTGTGTTGATGCTTTAGATTCCTCGTCACTAATGCTAGAAACATCAATACCAAGTTCTTTAGCCATGTCATGGTTTACCACAACATTAAGTGTTTTAGGATACTCTGCATCGACATCCTTGACCTTCTCACCTCGGAGAACACGGCCTGCCAACTTACCTGTTTGACGTCCAAGCGCTTCATAGTTGGTTCCGTAAGTGAATAGGACACCTTTTTCTACACTACCAGCGTCACTACCAACAACTGGAACCTTAGTCTCTTTAGAAAGATCTACCAAGGTATTAATAGCACTAACAATGGTATTATCAGTTGGGATGAAGATGACTTCGGTCTGACTCATCAAGCTCTTGGCTGTATCTTGGATATCATTGGTTGATGAAATTCCTTTGATAACCGTTTCAATACCAGCTTCCTTGAAGTATTTCTTGGCTTCTTCAACCTGAACTTCTGAGTTACGCTCGCTGGTCGTGTACATAATCCCAACTTTTTTAGTGTTTGGAAGGACCTTTTTCAACAACTCGACTTGTTTGTTGATTGGTGACATGTCGCTTGTCCCTGTCACATTTCCTCCAACATTGTCCATAGACTTAACCAATTTAGCTGAAACTGGATCTGTAACAGCTGTAAAGAGAATTGGCTTGTCCTTTGTCAAACTACTCAAAGACTGGGCTGCTGGGGTTGCGATAGCTAACATGACATCATTATCTTCAATAAGCGACTGAGAAATCGTCTGCAAGTTAGACTGATCTCCTTGTGCATTCTGATAATCGATTTTGATGTTCTTACCGTCGACATAACCTTCCTCTTTGAGTTCTTCAATGAACCCTTTACGTGTCGCTGACAAGGAAGGATGTTCCACATATTGGAGCACACCGACGTGAACCAAATCTTTATTAGAAGCATTGGAACATGCTACCAAGAGGACAGCTGTAATAACAGCCATCATACTGACCAAGAATTTCTTCATCTTGTATACCTCTATTTTTTATTCTATCTATTTCCAATTTTCTTTCATCTTTTTTCCGAGACGATAGGGTCAAATGAAAATTAAAAATAGACCACGGTATGAAAAAAACCAGTTAGGACAGGCCCAACTGGTTTTATGCATCTTGACTAGCACAGGCTAGCTTATGTCACCGGTTAGACCTATTCATCTAATCGGCTAATCCATCACAAAATGCTTTAGCTTCATAGATACAAACTGACTGACGCTTGTATCCTGAAACACAAACGTCCTATCTAAAGAAACTAAAGTAATAAAAAGCTTTAAGATTTCCCAAATGGGTCGCTTTGTTAAGCATGTGATGCCTCCGTAGTTATGATAGTCTTAAGTTTACACTATTTAGACAATTCTGTCAAATTGGAATTTACTCTCTTTTCTCTCAATTTATCATTGTCACTACAAAAGAAAAATCTCTTCTTGCTCCTGCAAGAAAAGATTTTTTATATTAAGCATTTTGTTCTGTTGTTAAGATAGCAAGTGTCTCAATCAAGTTATCGGCATTAACTTCAATAGTATCACCTGTTGCCTTGATTTTAACTTCGACAACACCTTCGCTGGCTTTTTTACCAACTGTCACACGGATCGGAAGTCCGATAAGGTCACTGTCAGAGAATTTAGAACCAACACGCTCATTACGATCATCTGTCAAGACATCATAGCCTTCAGCCATAAGAGCAGCTTCCAAACGTTCTGTCAAAGCATTGGCTTCCTCATCCTTAGTGTTAACTGTAATCAAGTGAACATCATATGGAGCCAATTCTTTAGGGAAGTTAATTCCCCATGCATAGCGGTATTGACCTTTTGGGGTCTTGTTAACAAAGAGACGTGCATGTTGTTCGATCACAGCTGACAAGATACGGCTACACCGATGCCGTAACATCCCATGATAATTGGAACAGCACGGCCATTTTCATCAAGAACATTAGCACCCATACTTTCAGAGTAACGTGTACCAAGTTTAAAGATATGACCAATCTCGATACCACGCGCAAACTGAAGGACACCTTGACCATCTGGTGAAATTTCACCCTCTTTAACTTCACGAATATCCACGTATTCTGCCTTGAAGTCACGCTCTGGGTTAACCCCTGTCAAGTGGTAACCATCTTCATTGGCTCCAACAACCGCATTAGCCACGTCTTGAACCTTACGGTCCGCAACGATACGAACATTTTCAGGAAGGTTAACTGGACCAAGAGAACCGAAGTTAGCGCCAAAGACTTGACGTGCTTCATCTTCTGTAGCTGGTTCAAGGAAATCAGCAGCAAGGTAGTTTTTCAACTTCACATCGTTAACCTGATCATTACCGACAAGAAGGGCCACCACTGGTTCATCATCAGCAATGAAAAGCAAAGTCTTGACGGTTTGTTCTTCTGGAACATTCAAGAAAGCAGCAACTTCATCAATTGACTTGCAATCTGGTGTTTCAACACGAGTCACTTCTTCTTGAGTCACAACCTTAGTCGCTGGTGTGTAGGCATTTGTTGCCATCTCAAGGTTAGCTGCATAGCTTGACTCTGTAGAGTAAGCAATTGTGTCTTCACCAGATACCAACCATGATGTCAATTCTTTCTTGATTTCTTCCATGACATCTTCTGGAATCTCATCCAATGAAGCAATTGACTTGTCAAGAACTACCCAACGGTTGAGATCTGTACGCTCAGGAGTAACCGCCATAAATTCTTGAGAATCCTTACCACCCATGGCACCACCATCACCGATGATACCCTTAAATTCAAGGCCAGCACGTGTAAAGATAGCCTCATAAGCTTTACGGTAGTCTTCATAAGTGACATCCAAATCTTCATAGTTTTGGTGGAAACTATAAGCATCCTTCATGATAAATTCACGTGTACGAAGAAGACCGTTACGAGGACGTTTTTCATCACGGTATTTTGATTGGATTTGGTAGAGATTAAGTGGTAATTGTTTGTATGATTTAACCGCATCACGAACCAAGGCTGTAAACGTTTCTTCGTGAGTTGGACCGAGGATAAAGTCAGATTTATCACGGTTTTTAAGTTTATAAAGGTCTTCACCGTAAGTTTCATAACGGCCTGACTCACGCCACAAATCTGCTGTCAAAAGCGCTGGCGCCAACATTTCAACTGCACCGATTTTTTCAAACTCCTCACGCATGATGGTTTTGAATTTCTCGATAGCACGATTTGCCAATGGCATATAAGCATAGATACCAGCAGAAACCTGACGCACGTAACCCGCACGTACCATAAGGGCATGACTGATAACTTGAGCATCACTTGGCATTTCACGAAGTGTTGGAATCAACATTTTACTTTGTTTCATCATTTACATACTAAGGAGGCTGGCCCTTGGGCTCAAGTCCCTTAGACTTCCTTTTCGTTTCTTTGTTTCTAATTAAAAGAAAGCACGCATAATATCATTCCAAGTAACTGCAATCATAAGAACAACCATGATAGCAACACCTGCAAGTGTAATATAGCTTTCAATTTCTTGATTAAGTGGTTTACGACGAATGGCTTCAATAATATTCATAACAATTTTTTTCCACCGTCAAGGGCTGGAATTGGGATAAGATTGAAAATTCCCAAGTTAATTGAGAGCATCCCCATAAGGTTAAGAATGGAAATCAAGCCATTTTCTGAAGCCTGGGCAGACATCTGGAACATAGCAACCGGTCCACCAAGTTTATTCAAACTAAAGTTGGTGATAAGTCCCTTAAGTGCTACGAGAATTTTGAAGGCCCCTTCCCAAGCCATTTGGAAACCACCAAAAATCTTATCTTTAAGACTTGTTTTTAAAGCAGGAGAAACACCCAAAAAATAGCTACCTTGGTTCTCCTGAGGTTTAACAGAGATTGTTTCTTCCTGACCGTTACTTCTCTTAACTGTCACAGAAAGGCTGTCACCTTTGGAGAATTTCTGGGTATTCTCTGTCAATGCTTCCTTCAAGCTGTCCCAATCAGTAACCTTGTCCTTATTGATAGCCTCGATGGCATCACCATTTTTCAAGCCTGCCACCTGGGCAGCGCCTCCATCGGCTACCTGGATACGGTTGGTCGATGTATCTTGAACACCACCTTGAACAAAGGCTAAGATAATAAAGACAAGCACCCCAAGAATGAAGTTATTCATAGGACCAGCAAAGTTGGTAATTAAACGTCCCCAAATGCTTGCATTTTGATATTGGACATCCTTAGGAGCGATACGAAGTTCTGTACCATCCTCCTCAACGATAGTGGCATCATGATCAACCTCATAGGTCTTGGTCTCATCTAGGACTAGACCTGTAATGGTTAACTTATCCTCCAAATCATAGGCAGTGACGTTCATAGGCAAAGCCGTCTGGTCAACCTGGCGATCCGAAAGGTTGATACGTCTTACCTTACCATCTGATCCAATTGTTAGACTGGCAGGGCTACCTGTTTTAATCTCAGTTGTATCTTCACCCCAACCAGCCATACGGACATAACCACCCAAAGGGAGGATACGGATAGTATAAACGGTACCATCCTTACCTGTATGTGCAAAAATTTTCGGTCCCATACCAATGGCAAATTCACGAACCAAAATTCCTGAGCGTTTGGCGAAAAAGAAATGACCAAACTCATGGAAGACGACAATCACACAGAAAATCAGTAAAAAGGTAATAATAGCTTTCATCTAGACACCTCCACTCTTAAAAAAGTCCTAGGAAGTGCATGATTGGGAAAACGAAGATCCAGCTATCGCAACGGTCCAAAACACCACCGTGTCCAGGAATGAGATTGCCTGAGTCTTTAACGCCAAAGTGACGTTTAATAGCTGATTCAACCAAATCACCAAATTGACCAAAGATACTAAAGAGAATCGTACAGATAAGCAACCAGAAGAAGTTATGAGGGGCATAAACGCCGTGGTTAATCAAACCAAAGATAAGAGCCACAATGATTGCGGATAAGATACCACCGACACTACCCTCAATAGTCTTATTTGGTGATACTTTTGGCAATAGCTTATTCTGACCAAATTGACGACCAAAAAGGTAAGCTCCAATATCTGTTGCCCAAACAATAAAAAGGGCAAAGAGAACTTTTTCCCAACTATCCAAACGTGCCGCAATGAGATTTTGGAAACCAAAACCAACATAAAAGGCAGATGCGATTGGATAAGCTGCATCATCAAAAGAATAATGGTCGCTATTAAGGACAGTCCCCGCTAGAATCAAAAATGAAATAACAGCGAAACCTGTCACACTAGCATTTGTTGGAAGACTGATAAAATACTGATCAATCGGCACAGCCAAGATAAAAGCTGCCACCATTGATAAAATACCCTCGATAGAGAAAATCTCCAAGTGCTTCATGCGAAGCATCTCAGACACTGCAACCATGGCCATGGCTCCAACCAAAAGTTGGAAAGGAAGACCACCGATAAAGAGCAATGGGAGGAAAATGGCTGCTGCCACACCCCCACCAATTAAACGTTCTTGCATGAGAGGTCCTTTCTAGACACCACCGAAGCGACGGTGACGTTTATTGTAGTCAGAGATGGCTTGACGTAGCCCTTGTTGGTCAAAGTCTGGCCAGAAAACATCTGTGAAGTAAAACTCACTATAGGCAGATTGCCAAGGCAAGAAATTACTAAGACGAAGCTCGCCACTCGTACGGATAATCAAATCTGGATCACGGTAGAGGTAAGGCAATTTATCTGTCATCAAATGCTTAGCAATGAGATCTTCATCAATAGCTTCAGGACTGAGTTTGCCTGCTTCAACCTCTTTAGCAATCGCTTGAACTGCAGATACAATCTCCGCACGACCACCATAGTTCAGTGCAAAGTTGAGAACCAAACCGGAATTATGTTTTGTCTGCTCAACTGCCTTTTCAAGAGCATCTAAGGTTTCCTTAGGCAGACGACTGTTATCTCCGATTGTCAAAATACGAACATTGTTTTTGTCTAATTCTGGTACATACTTGTTAAAAAATTCAACTGGTAAATTCATGATGAATTTCACTTCATCTTGTGGGCGTGACCAGTTTTCAGTTGAGAAGGCATATACTGTCAATACCTTAACTCCAAGTTGTGACGCTTCGATAGTTACCTTTTGCAAGGCATCCATCCCAGCCTTATGCCCCATCACACGTGGTTGTAGACGCTTTTTAGCCCAACGGCCATTTCCATCCATAATAATACCGATATGGTTGGGAATATTATCTAGAACCTCTTGATGAGATTTTTTTCTAAATTTAAACATGGAATATCCTCTAAATATAGTTTACCCTTTATTTTACCACATTTTCAGGGGTTCTGAACAGCTTTTAATACCGATAAGATTAGAAAACGCAAAAAGACCAGGATTTAACCTAGTCTTAAATACACATCTTAGTTTTCATCAGCAGACTCAATTGCTGAATCTTCTTCGATAATTGTCTTTTTAGTTGTTTCTGCTGTCTCTGTAGTTGGTGCTGGCGTAATCACTTTCATGATTGAACGACTCAAATCAAAGGTCAAGAAGACACCTTCTGCATCCAAAACGATACGGTTATTCTCTTTATCAATCTCATCAACAACAGCAATCAAACCACCAATTGTTTCAACTTCAGCACCCTTAGCAAGACCTGCAAAACGATCTTCCTGGGCCTTTGCTTGGCGACGACGGCTGAAAGCCACATAAGCAACAATTGCGACCACATAAATGGCCAAAACTAGCATCATATTCATATTTCGTATTCCTCCAATAATTCACTTGGCTACTACTATATCAGATTAAGTCAGGACAAGCAAGACAAATCCTTAGACAGACCACATAAAAACACTTTCCTTATGACGGAAAGTGCTGAATGAGATTACATATCTGCTACGTTGTGATATACCTTTTGAACATCATCGTCTGCTTCAAGCGCATCAATAAGTCCTTCGAAAACTTCAAGGTCTTCACCTTCAAGAGTAACCTCAGTTTGTGGAATCATTTCAAGTTCAGTCACTTGGAACTCTTCTTGTCCGTTAGCACGGAGAGCTTCCAAAGCTTTGTGAAGATCTGTTGGCTCAGTATAAACAGTGATAGTACCATCTTCTGCTTCTACATCTTCAACTTCTACATCTGCTTCAAGCAATTGTTCAAAGATTGCGTCTGCATCTTCACCTGCAAAAACGATAACACCTTTTTTATCAAACATGTATGAAACAGAACCTGAAGCACCCATGTTACCACCGTTTTTACCAAAGGCAGTACGTACGTTAGCAGCTGTACGGTTAACGTTTGAAGTCAAAGTATCTACGATAATCATAGAACCATTTGGTCCAAAACCTTCATAACGTCCTTCAACGAAAGTTTCATCAGTGTTACCTTTAGCCTTATCAATGGCCTTATCAATAACGTGTTTTGGCACTTGCGCTTGTTTAGCACGCTCCAAAACAAATTTCAAAGCTGAGTTTGATTCTGGATCTGGTTCACCTTGTTTAGCAGCCACATAAATTTCGACACCAAACTTAGCGTAAACCTTAGAGTTTGCACCATCTTTAGCAGTTTTCTTAGCAACGATATTAGCCCATTTACGTCCCATGGGATTCACCTCTTCTAAGAGATTTGTATCTCTGATTTGTTTTTTCTTTTTTGAAAATAGCAAAGCTTGCTAAATTCACAATCCCTTACATTATAGCACTTTGACTGCCGTTAGTAAAATTGAAATAAATCCTAAGCATTTATCATATGAAACATTTACTCAGTCCCCTCTCCCAAACGAATAATCTTATCAAAATATGGTTCATTTCCCTTTATAAGATGGTGGGTAACCGTGATATAAGTGATATTAGGATCACTTAATAAAAGGTGCTCAATACGAGTAGCATTATTATGGTCAAGATTTGCAGTGGCTTCATCAAAAATCACAACAGAACTTCCTTTTAAAAACGCTCTTATCAGGCCTATTCTTTGTTTTTGACCCTCCGAAAAGCTACCGTCGCTTACTTGCTCATCTATACGACTTAAGAAAGATAAAAGATTAACTCTTTCAAGAACTTCCTTGATCTGCGTATCAGTAATAACTTCATTCCAAAGAGTTAGATTGTTCCTCAAGGTATCATTATAGATATGAGTTTGACTCCCAACATAGGCACATTTAGACACGATTGAGTTCTCATCAATCTCTTTTGACTCCAATTTTCCAAACAAGATTGTTCCCTCGTAATCTTTAAGATTGCCTAGGAATATATTAAGCAGGGTTGACTTCCCACTACCTGAGCATCCAGTAATAGCATACTTGCCTCCTTTTTTAAAGGTTTGGGTGAATCCCTCAAAAATAGCCTTCTCTCCAAAATGATAACTTACATTCTCAAAATGAACATCCTGAATTGTCGCTATACAAGTCTTTGGACCCTCTGGAAAATCGTGAAATTTTTTTAAGATAGGATTGACAGACTTAATGGTCACTTGCAGCTGATTAATGGTGGATAGAGAGTTAAAAATATTACCTGATATCTGTCCTACTGAGGTAATGGTTCCAACAGTAATATTTCCAAAAATAATTAACAAGCCAGTTAGAAGAAGTATCAACATCTGGGCGATAACTGAAAATAAAGCCATCAGCGTCTCAGTGCTAGTCTTTCTTTTTGTAAAAATAATTTTTTGTACAATATATTTCTCAACAATGGACCTCACTTGTCTAAGAAATATCTGTTTACGACTAGCGTAATAAACATCCGCATATCCATATAACTGATCGCTTATTCCAGAAACAAGCTCCTCATTCGCTTTGGAAAATATCTCCATTGATTTCTGCATTTTATTGGTAAATGGTTTGGGAAGATAAGTCAGACACAAAGTTAAAAAAATGGCTAGCAGAACAATCCTTACATCATAACTTAATAAGGCGATAATTGAAAACAAAGTGGTGAATACTGTTGAACAAAGAGTATAAATACTTGAAAAGCCATTTGATTCAATCAATTGGATATCATTATTTAATACTGAGAGATGCTCTCCAATATCACTCTTTCTAAATTCACTAAAAGAATGGTGAATAATTTTACTAAGATAAGACTGACGAATAGACAAAGTCATTTTTTGGATTAATTTTGTTTGATGTACCGCAATAATATAATTCAAAACTAAATAAATAATGTAAAGACCTACCTCTAGACCTAAGAGAGCTAAAAAAGATTGGATTCGCTTAGATACCAGCTGATTCGTCATTAAAGCTAAGGTTACCGAGGCACTCACGAAAATAGCAGCATTCAGTGCTAACAGTAGGATATGAACTAAATTGTCATACTTGTATTTAAGAATATAGGTTCTCATAGATTTCCTCACAATCTAAATCACCTTGGTATATAATCAGTTGGATAAATTGAAGACATTGGAATACCATATATCCATTGAAAATTAAAAACCATAGTGATGTCGTACTATGGTCTTAGTTTATTCTATTTTTTAACTCACTCTATAAAATTGTCATATAGTGGAATTTAACAACTCTTGATACTCTGATTCCTTAGCAAGCAATAACTTTTCCGCACCTAAAGTCCTAAGAGTTTCTAAACACCCCTCAATTAGATTTCTCCCTTCAGCAACTTCACCCGACTTTATCAAGTAAGACCCCATTACAAATATCAACTCATGTCTTTCATATAAGAGGACCTCAGGAATTCCACTATCATTGACTAAATCTAAATAGTATTTCGCTGAATCTAGTTCATCACGTCGTAAAAATTCATAAGCTGCATTAATAAGAAGACTAATTCGGATTCTTTGATTTGAGTCGCTATTTCCAAAAAGTCTAGTTCTATACACAATCTCCTTGGTCAAAACATTAAGTGTCTGGGTGGAAATAAACGACATACTATTTCCTAATATGATTAACTCTCTTTTTCCCCATTGTTCAATGCTAAAAAGATAGTCTGTTAATTCCCTTACCTTATTTTCATCAACCTCTTTATTTGAAACACTTGCCAAAAAAGATTCTAGCATAATACTGTTATAGAGAAATGATTTGTCTTGTGTGAGCTCAAATTTACGACGCTCTTCTCCAGCGTACTTCTGTAACGATAAACTATCGTTTTGATAATAAGCCTTACTAGCACTTTCTAATAACTTTTCAGTATGAGTCGGATTATCTTGAGATAAAATACCATAGAACTCTTCAATACTGACATCCAATTTATCTAACAAAAGAAAAAATCTAGATAATGAGATATCAGATTCTCCACGTTCAAATTTTGATAAGAAAGATACTGATAAATAATCACTAGCAAGTTCTTTCAATGTCAAATTCTTTGATAAACGAATTTTTTTCAACAAAGCACCCATTTCCACAGGTCCAATCATGATTCATCCTCCTATGCTTGAACTAATTATAGCAACAATCATCCCTAAATTAAAGAGCCACAAAACCCAACTAGCCCGTCCGAAACGTTTAGAATAAAAGTTCGTAAATTAAGCTACAAGAAATCATTAATGGAGAGTTTTAGCCTACAAATGGTTAAAAAAAGACCAGCCAAAGCTGATCTTATCTGATTACGGCTCTATAATTTCTGTAGTGGGTAAAACCACTATAGAGATTATAGAGCTTTTTGAGTATACACAAAAAGTCCCATAAGAACTATAATGAAAAGCGACGAAACTACCATTAGGAAGAACTTATGAGACCTATTAAGAATACCACAGAATTAATCGGAATTAAAGACCCTAACATCATTATTTCTCTTGTTTTTGAAACTGATACTCATATCGAAATTCATGCAAAACTGGATTACCCTGCACCACCATGCCCACATTGCCAAGGAAAGATGATTAAATATGACTTTCAAAGACCTTCTAAAATCCCTCTTCTAGAGCAAGCTGGAACTCCGACACTACTACGTCTGAAGAAACGTCGCTTCCAGTGTAAAAGTTGTAGGCGAGTCACGGTCGCTGAGACATCAATCGTTGAGAAAAATCACCAAATCTCAAACCTTGTCCGACAAAAGGTTGCTCAACTTCTAACTGAAAAGCTATCATTAACGGATATTGCCAGAAGACTTCGTGTATCGACATCCACTGTCTATCGTAAACTTGACCAGTTTACTTTCAAGGAGCATTATGACAAACTCCCAGCTGTTATGTCCTGGGATGAGCTTGGGTTCAAGAAAGGTGAACTCGCTTTTGTGGCGCAAGACTATGAGACCAACAAACTCATAACTATCCTCGATAATCGCCGTCAAACCACTATTCGAAACTACTTTTTGAAGTATCCGTTGAAAGCTCGCCAAAAGGTACAGTTTATCACGATAGATATGTCAGGAACTTATATGCCACTAGCTCGAAGACTTTTCCCTAACGCCAAAATTGTTCTTGATCGATTTCACATTATCCAGTACCTTGGACGTGCCTTTTTAAAGACAAGAATTGCGATTATGAACCAGTTCGATAAGAAGTCACTACCTTATCGAGCCTTGAAAAATCACTGGCGACTTTTTCAAAAGGACAGTCGTAAGCTATCTTGTAACTCATTTCACTCGAAGACATTTTGTCAAACCTTAAGCCCACATGAAGTCATTGAGAAGACATTGGTCTTTTCAGAAGAGCTCACCGACTACTATACTCTTTATCAGCTTTTGCTTTTTCACTTTCAGGAGAAGAGAGTAGATGAGTTCTTTGAGCTGATAGAGGAAAATAGAAGCAAGGTCAATCACTATTTTCAAACGGTCTTTAGGACTTTTCTTAGACACAAGCAATACATCCAAAATGCACTAGAAACTGACTATTCAAACGCGAAAACTCGAAGCGACTAACAAGTTGATTAAAGACATCAAACGGTTGGGCTTCGGTTTTAGAAACTTCATCAACTTTAAGAAACGTATCTTCATCACTCTAAACATAAAAAAAGAGAAGACCTATCTGGTCCTCTCTAGATGTTAGCTTTTCGCCACCCACTACAGTTGACAAACATACTAAGATGAGTAGTGAGAAAATCTCCAACCAGAGAGTACTCACTACTTTTTCGTTAGGTTAAAGTAGTGGGGTCTTGTAAAATTGTAGTATAGCGCTATACGTCACTTGACAAACTGGCAAGAAACCTTGATCAAAAATACCAGGAAAGGTATTTTTTAGCATGCCTTTTTATGGCTCAAAAATTGTTAAAACTAAGACAATAAACTCAGAATAGTACTGTCTTATCTCATTTTTAACTTAAAGCTTTGATAGACTTGATAAATGATAAAAAAGAGCTAATAAAATTTAGAATGCGGAAACTAACTTACTCAACTGTTACTGCTTTTGCAAGGTTTCGTGGTTTATCCACGTCAAGACCCCGTTGTAGAGAAGCATAGTAAGCAATCAACTGAGTTGGAATAACCATTGAGATCGGTGATAAGAATGGATGTACTTGATTGACAATAATATCATCATCAGCTTTAGCTAATTTTTCCTCAACGACTGTTAAAACATTAGCTCCACGAGCAGCAACTTCCTGAATATTACCACGAGTATGAGCAGCCACAACTTCACTTGCAGAAATTAATCCTAAAACTGGAGTACCATCTTCAATCAATGAAATTGTACCGTGTTTCAACTCACCCGCAGCAAAGCCTTCACATTGAATATAAGAGATTTCTTTCAACTTCAATGATGCTTCCATAGCTACATAATAATCATTTCCTCGACCAATGTAGAAAGCATTACGAGTTGTAGCCAACAAGTTCTCAACTTTCTCAGAAATCATATCTTTTTCAGAGAGAGTCGCTTCAATTGACTGAGCAACAATTGATAACTCATGCACTAAATCAAACTCAAGTGCTTCTTTCTTGCCATTTGCTCACCAACAGCTTTCGCAAGGAAAGCTAGAGCCGCAATCTGAGCAGTATAAGCTTTTGTAGAAGCTACAGCAATTTCAGGCCCTGCATGTAAAAGCATCGTATATGTTGCTTCACGAGAAAGCGTAGAACCAGGTACATTGGTAACAGTCAAACTAGGGATTCCCATTTCGTTAGCTTTCACCAAAACTTGACGGCTATCTGCTGTTTCACCTGATTGACTAAGCAAAACAAACATTGGTTTTTTGCTCAAAAGTGGAATGTTGTAACCCCACTCAGATGCAACACCTATTTCAACTGGTGTATCTGTCAATTTTTCAAACATAGCTTTTGACGCAAAACCAGCATTATATGAAGTCCCAGCTGCTAAGATGTAAATACGATCTGCTTCTTGTACTGACTTGACAATAGCTGGATCAACAGTGATATTTCCTTCATCATCTGCATAGGTAGAAATCAATTTACGCATTACAGTAGGTTGCTCATCAATTTCTTTCAACATATAGTAAGGATAAGTTCCTTTACCAATATCAGAAAGATCAAGTTCAGCTGTATAAGTACCGCGTTCAATAGCATTTCCTTCATAATCGGTAACTGTGATAGCATCTTTGGTCAGAACAACCAACTCTTTATCGTGAATTTCCATAAATTGACTAGTTTCACGAATCATAGCCATGGCATCTGAACAAACCATGTTGTAACCTTCACCAACACCAATCAAAAGTGGAGATTTGTTTTTGGCAACATAAATCGTATCTGGTGCTTGAGAGTCAACAAGAGCAAACGCATATGACCCTTGGATAATATGAAGAGATTTTTTTAAGGCTTCAAGAACTGATAATCCATCTTCGTCAACGAATTTACCAATCAAGTGAACTGCAATCTCAGTATCTGTCTGACCTTTAAATTTGTGTCCTTGCAAGTATTCTTCTTTAATTTGGAGATAGTTTTCAATAACTCCGTTATGAACTAAAACGAAGCGCCCTGTTTCCGAAGTATGTGGGTGAGCATTATCCTCAGTTGCTTGACCATGTGTTGCCCAACGCGTGTGACCAATACCAGTTGATCCCTTAACATCGGAGCTAATTTTAGCACGAAGATCTGCAATACGACCAACTGATTTAACTAGACAACCTTTATCTGGGGCATCAGTCACATAAATACCTGCTGAGTCATAACCGCGATACTCTAACTTTTCGAGACCCTGTATTAAGATATCCACTGCATTACTATTTCCAACAACTCCAACAATTCCACACATTAATTATTACCTGTAGCAACTTTTAAATTACTATCCCTTTCCTACAAATTGGTATAGTTCAATATCCTATTATTGAACCGAACAAAGTCATTATATACCTAGTTTTATTAGTTGTCAACAATTAAATTGGTATAGTCATAAAAGATGACTATCTTCAATTTGTCAAGTAAAAACTTATTATCAGATAATCTAAATCAATTTTTCTTAACAACTATTTAAATGAATAAAAACGAAATTTGTTATACCACTTCCAATTAAACTCTATTTTCCTTTAAAGAACAAAATTTCGCTAATAATTCAGATTTTTTTATTTCTGTGATTTGTAAAACCACTGTAGAGATTATAGAGCTTTTTGAGTATACACAAAAAGTCCCATAAAAATTGTACTGACCCCAAAAAGTTAGACAATTAATTTATCCAAAGGATTTAGTTCTGTATTGCACAGGACTGAGTCCTTTTCTACCATTTGTCAAGCATATCAAGGCATTTGATAAAAAAATAGATTGAATTACATAGTCAAACTAAGGAGTTTGTCTATTTTTGAACTAAAGTTTAGTGTAAAAAGTGCACGCAAAAACAACACCTTACCTAGTGGTTTTTTGATAAGGTGTTACAATCATATGGCATAAACAATTTTACCGATTTTGGGTAGAAGTATAATCGTAAAGCTTGTTATGTGTTATGAGGTAATACATTGTTCTAATGAGACGATGTGTAGAGGCAATCGTGTGTGGTTTGGTTGAAGTCACTTGCGATTGTCTTTTCCGTTTCTCATAGAAGTCTGCTATATGACAAGGATTGGTGTAGCCAGCTGAAGCTATGTTATGAATGCACTTAAAGAGAACCTTTATGGCATAGGGATTCCCACGTTTGGTGATATGTTCCTTTGCTAGAAAGTCCCCAGATTCATAGTGGCTGAGGTCAATGCTGATCAAAGCATTGATTTGATTGGCAGAATGAAATTGACGAATGTCACCAAGTTCGCCAATAATACTTGTCGCTGTGGTTTCAGTGATTCCAGGAATAGAGAGAAGAATCTCGTATTCTGGCAAAGGTTGAGCCAAAGTTACCATCTCCTCTAAAACGCCTTGTCTATATTCAGAAAGCCTAAGTAACTCCCCTGCATAGTATTTGATCTCTTCCATCATTGGAGAGGTTTCTTGACCTCACAATAAGACTGATTAGCTAGTTTTGTAAGCTTATCTACTAAGTAAGTCACACGTTTTTCAGAGATGCGTTTTGCCGTAGACTGACGGATGATAGCTGTTAATTCGGCGTCATCTAACTCCAGTACAAAACTATTACATGGAAAAGTCATGACCAAGTTCCAATATTGTTCCCACAGTTGGTGAAGATAAGATGTTTTACAATTCAGGAAAAGAGACCTGTAGAACCTTGTGCAGACGATTTTTAGCGCAGAAAATATCCCCAGTAAGATTCTGATAGAAATGGCTGAGGTCGCGTAATTCTTGATAAAGCACTTCTTGGACATAGCTTGGTTTACGATTGAGGATGAACTGAGACGTAGCTAGTTTTTCAGCGTCAATCTTATCTGTTTTACGTACTCGTAAGCTATCTAGTTGTTTTTGTGATTCTAAGGGCTTGAGCAGATTATCAGTCAGGCTTACCCATTAGCTAAACAACAACGTTGCTTGATTCATATTAGTCGAAATCTGGCTAGTAGGGTGAAACGATCTGATCGAGCGGTTATTCTGGGGTAATTTAAAATGATTTATCGTGCTGAAAATTTAGAAATGGCAGTACAAGCTTAGAGGACTTTATCGCCGAATGGAAACCAAAGTATAGGAAAGTCACGGAAAGCCTGGAGAAAACGGATAATCTTTTAACTTTTTTTCAGTTTCCCTATCAAATTTGGCACAGCATTTATTCGACAAACCTCATTGAGTCTCTTAACAAAGAAATCAAACGTCAAACGAAAAAGAAGGTTCTTTTTCCTAACGAGGAGGCTCTGGAACGTTACTTAGTTACTTTGTTTGAAGATTATAATTTCAAGCAAAGTCAACGAATCCATAAAGGGTTTGGACAATGTTCTGACACACTTGAAAGCTTATTTGATTAGCACTCTATAACTCTACTTGAGTGTTTACACAAAATTATTGACAGTATCATAAAGTCGAAATCAACCTCTGATTCCAATTGGCGAAGAAAGTGATCTTCTGGGACCAATTCGTCTATCGTATAGAAGCCATATTGGCAGCGATGATAATCAGGTTTTTCTTTGTGAAACATAGCTAGCACCTCACAACTTTTCTTACCTCTATTATACAACTTTACAAAAAGAAAAGCCCTTAGAAAAGTGTCTTCTAAGGACTTTGTCTTCAATCCGAACCTCCCCTAAGGGAGGCTGCGTTTAGTTTTAGGCTGCTGCTTTGATAGTTTACAGGATTTGATTTTCTATCCTACTTGAGCTACTTAGAAAATCTGAATGGTAGAACCTTTCTCAATTACTACTGCTTGGTCTGCTGCAACATGGAGAGTGCCCGGCAGACTGCCCTCTTTTGAACCATCAAAAGAAATAGTGATATGGCCCAGTCCAGTTAAATTTTTTTCTACTACATTTCCCACGGCAGTAATCGAATATTCCTGATTATCTACCACCAGCTTGCCGCCTTCTAGTATTGAACCTAGCAGATTTTTGTTATCAATCTTAAAACAATACTCTGCTAAGTCTCCCGGAGCTTCTTCTCCAAATAAAATGAGCATATTAGCGTCTTGAATCATATTCTGAGCTTCAGGTCCCACTTGAATTACTTTAGCTTCAAAAATTTTCTTCATCTAATTCCGATCCATCCTTTCTCTAATCTTTCATGTTCCTAATAGATAAGTTTAAGATACTATTTTTTATATGTGTGCACAACCTAACCATGCTCTACTGATAAAGACCAATACTAGCGACCCAAGCTACTAAGACCCGAGGAACACCATTGAGAAAACGTGAATAGAGAACAGAAGGGACACCAACCTCAACAGTTTCAGCTTTCGCCTCAGATAGCCCAAGTGCTACAGGAATGAAATCACAGCCATTTTGAGTGTTGATAGCAAATATAGCTGGCAGAGCCATTTGAGGCGGAATATTTCCTTTTCCGATTTCGACTCCAATTAAGGTTCCGATAATCTGACTGATAACAGCTCCAGGGCCCAACAAAGGAGATAAGAATGGCAAGGAACAGATAAAGCCAATCAAAATGAGTCCCCAAATGTTCCCAGCTAGAGGAACCATTAGTTTTGCCAGCCAATTTCCAACACCAGAACCCTGAATAACCCCAATTAGTAAAGAAACAAAGGCCATGAAAGGAATAATAGTATTGAGCATTGTTTGGATGGCTTCACGAGCAGCCTGGTTGAAAGTCGCAACAACCTTACCAGCCCCCATCCCAATTCTTGCTACAATACTTGTTTCTGCTTTTTGTTCTGTGATTTTTTTACTAGTATCGTAAGTTGGTTTTTCAGTAACCACCGTTGTCGCTTTTTCATCTTCATTAGCAGCGGAAATTTGATCAAGACCAACTGCTGATACATAGATTTCCTCTGTAATATACTGAGCTAGAGGTCCGCTTTTACCTGTAGCGACAATATTGATCGTCGGAATCCCCTTCTTAGGATAGATTCCACAGCGAAGAGTTCCGCCACAATCTACAATTGCCAAAGCAATTTCCTCATCAGGAATAGATGTTTTAAATCCATTAACAGCTTCCATACCTGTCAAATCAGCAATTTTATCCACAATATCTGGCTTTTCTCCGCCGCCAGTGATATAGATAAATTTATGCTTTGCCTCACTAGGAGTAATGACCAAAGGTCCTCCGAAACCGCCATTTCCTTTAACAACTTTTATACTCTTATATGACATAAATTCACTCTTTCTATCAATCAAATGTTTTACTCAAGGTAACCCCTTGCTGTTTCGCAACATAAGCAGTTGTAAAATCTGTTACCCAGCCACCTACAAAGTTCATGACAATCCCAACAAGCATGTAACGAATGGCTAAGTCCATTTGACTCAAGCCTAAAGTTTGAATCCCTGTCGCGATTCCCATCCATACAAACAATTCCCCAGGATTGATATGCGGAAATACACCATTTGAAGTGTGGCAGAACTGCATCTGAGCTGCTACAAAACTAGGTTTATAATATTCTGGTAAAAAACGTCCCATACTGATTGACATCGGGTTCCCCAGCATAAAGGCTGAAATGAAAGGTAAAATCATATACCGGCTAACAGGATTTTTGGCAGAAATCTTAGCCAGGGAATTGACCTTCTCTTCTCCCAAGAAAGCGATAAGGGTATTCATTGCAATCAATAGCATTAGGACAAGCGGTACAATATTTGTCATCCAGCTAATAAAGGTTTCTCCACCTAATTGGAAGAGTTTCATAAAATTCTCTGCAAATTTTGTAATGTGATTCATAAGGAACCCCTTTTCTTATTTTTTTTTAATAACTGTTTAATAGATAATTGTAAGTAATTCGCATAAAAGCCAAATCCCAAAAAAGAATCAGATGAACTTGTCTCTTTCTCAATACCTGCCTCATGCAAAAGATAGACTTTTCTAGCATCTTCTATGGCTGATTGCATCAACTTATTTTCTTTTCTCACAAGAGGATTATACTTGTCAAAATAATGGATGTCTTCTCCAACATAATCGTCCATATTTTGAAAACGCGCTAAGATTGTGACTCCTTGCATTTTGCTAGCTTTAAGAACCCGACCGTTTTCATCAACCGCGAACATGACAATCGTACCGGATTTGATTCTTCCGGACTTCCTGCCAATCGCTACGCGACCCAGTTTTCGGAGCATCGTATAGGTCTTATTGAAGTCTTTGAGTTGCTGCCAGCCGAGGAACATTTGAAATATATAAGCTGCCATTACAAATACGGCGAAAATTATTAGCGAATTCATTAAAATACTCCTTTGCTCTTAGAAAATGATAGAAACTCTGTCTCTGTTTCTACCGATCTCAATGCCTCTTTCAGAGAAGGCTCTCCTGCAATTCTAAAAATATCATCATACAATTCCAGTAATTCACTTTCCATTTTTGTTTCAATTTCTGAGGGAATGGCGACTAGAAAGATAAATTCAATCCATTCATCTCCTTTTTGATAAGGCTCTTCTAGTTTTCCAAACATTAAAATAGTCTTTGCATAACCCTGGTTAATTGTATGGGGGAAGGCAATTCCTCCACCAAAAATGGTTGATTGCTTTTTCTCCCTATCAATTATCCGTTCTATAAAACCTTTATCAATCATCTGAAGTTTCCCTAACTCTGCAACCATATTTAGCAAGTATTGCTGATAGGTTTTTTGGGGGCTTAATCGAAGAAAGCGTAAGCTAACTGTTTCTAGATTTTTTTGATGAAAAGCATTGGCTTTCTGCCATTCTTCCTGCAGCCATTGATCATCAAAAAGATGATTAACTTGAATGACTGGAGATTTAGAATCTTTATATTTTAGAGGAACTGTCGTAAAAATCGCGAAATAGTCCTGATTCAATTCCACATTAAAATCCTCTTCAGAATACTGAGTAATGTCTACATCATTTCCAAGGACTCGTCTGAGTTGCTGAATAATCATCGCAGCGGTTCCTCTTCCTGTTGTGCAAACTACAGCTATCTGCTTGCGAGAACCCTTAACAGCAGAATTTTGCTTTCTTAAAATCATTTCAAAATACAAAGCCAGATATCCGATTTCAGATAATTCCAATTCTGAACCCAAAATTGCAGATAGTTCTTCTCCAGCAATTTTCGCCATTTCAAAAGCAAAAGGATATTGAGTTTGAACCTCGCCATGAAATATATCATTAGCTTGCACATGGAAAATCAGTCGATTGATTAAAGCGCCTAGATGAGACTTTATTTCTTCAAATAATTCTTCATCATCAAAGTGAACCAACATTGTTTCTTTGACTTTCTTGACAATCCCTTGAAAAATGTTTGCAACCTGTTCAGATTGATAAGACGGCTTGCTTAAAGTGTCAATAAAACGGACATTAAACGGAAAACACAAAAAGTCTATTTCAAACTGACTGAGGGAAATCTTATAAGTCATCTCAATATGATAGATTAATTTCTCAGCCAAAGGTGTCTCTGTTAAATCATTCTTATAATAAGGAATAGGACAATTCAACACCTTAGATGTATGAATACGTTCCACCATAATTGAAATGGTCTTTCGAAGGAGTTCCTGTGTTTCTTTAGGGATTTTATAGTCCTGGACTAGCGTCTCCAGAAAAGAAGAGGTTGCCTCAGTGAGTGTCCTTTCTTCAAAGTAAGGAGCCACTTGGTGAATATAGAGCAAGCGCAAATTCAGCTCGCTCCCCAAGACCTCCAGCCCACGGTTGGGCTTTCCTGAAATAGTAATAGAGTAACTCTCTGCCAAAGATTTTACTTGTTTTAAATCCTTATTAAGGGTACTTCTACTAACACCTACTTCCTCAGCCAAGTCGTCAATAAGAAGAGGGGAGGTTGACTCAATTAAACGTTTTAGCAAATAGGCAATTCTTTTACTGGAAGAATTGAAGTCACTCTCCTGTTTTAAACTACCAGATAAAATCCTTTCCAACTCTGTATAGTCATACACTTCCAACATTAACAGATCATCTTGTGAGATAATCTGGATATTAGGAGCCAAAACATCATTTAATTGTTGGATACTCTTTTGCAAGGTTTGCAAACTAATATCCAGTTCTGAGCGCATATCTACCAAGGAATAAGTTGGCTGCGAAACCATTTTGTCTAAAATATTATACCATCGATTTACTAAGGTCAACTCTCTTCCCCACCTTCATTGTTTTATCCGCGAGTTTTACCTCCGGCAATATTTGTAGTGACACCTGTTATATAGCTAGAACGGTCTGAAATATAGAACGCTACAAGATCAGCTACTTCACGTAGTTTCCCACTCCGTCCCAATGGAGTCGTTGAGGTTGAAGCATAACCAGCTCGAATATCTTCTACCGTCTTTCCACGGGTATAAGCAAGAGCTTCCTCATAAGAAAGAGTTCGAAGTCCCGTAGCTTCCATAATTCCTGGAGCAATTCCAACCACACGTACACCATGCTTACCAAGCTCTTTCGCCCATGAACGAGTGTAACTATAGACTGCTGCTTTTGTTGCAGCATAGGCACTTTGTCCTTCAGAACCTTCCAAGCCTGCTTCTGAAGCCATGTTCACAATTACACCTTTTCCATTTTTCACTAAAATACGTCCTACTGCCTGACTAACCAAATACAAACCTTTTTGATTAATCATTGTTATTTTTTCGAACGTCTCATCGTCCAACTCGTAAGGACCTTTAGGATTTTCTGCATCGATTAATAATCTAGGTACATTAATCCCCGCATTATTGACTACCGCATCAATATTGCCAAATCTTTCAACTATTTTAGCGACTCCTGCTTCTACTTCAGAGCGAGAAGTTACATCAACTTTTACAAATAATAGATTCGGGTGACGCAAATCGTTGTCGCTAAGATCAAAATTCGCTACATTGACTCCTAATTCCAACAATTCTTCGACTATTGCCTTACCAATCCCAGATGACGCACCCGTCACAAGAACTGTTTTGCCTTTAATGTCTAACCAATCATTCATTTTGATACCTCTCAAATTTTATTTACAAGGCAATTATACAGCGCTTTCATAAAAGAATTAAGACACTCTTTTTTACACTGTTCAAAAAATTAATAAACTAATTAAGAGGCTTGTACTAAAAAATCCACTAGAAATGAACTTGTGGATCTTTTTATATTCTAAATGAACTCAAAGCATATGAGAATCAAAGACGTGCATTCAACTCAGCACCAAGCTCTTCAAAGCCTGGTTTACCAAGCAAGGCAAACATATTCTTCTTGTATGCTTCCACACCTGGTTGGTCAAATGGATTGATACCATTCAGGTAGCCAGAAAGAGCAATAGCTAACTCAAAGAAGTAAATAGTATAGCCCAAAGTGAACTCATCTTGCTCAGGCAGGGTCACAAACATATTTGGCACTCCGCCGTCTGTATGAGCTAACAGCACTCCATCTGTTGCTTTCTTATTGACAAAGTCAACATCTTTTCCTTGCAGATAGCCAAGGCCATCCAAGTCTTCTGCTAATTCAGGAATCAACACATTTTTGCGAGGCTTATCTACACGAATAACTGTTTCAAAGAGGATACGAGTTCCTTCTTGAATAAATTGCCCCAAAGAGTGCAGGTCTGTTGAGAAGTTCGCTGAAGTTGGGTAAATACCTTTTTGGTCTTTACCTTCTGACTCACCAGCCAATTGCTTCCACCATTCTGAGAAGTATTGCAATGATGGTTCGTAGTTAGCTAGAACTTCTGTCAGATAACCTTTACGGTACAAGATATTGCGTACAACTGCATATTGATATGCTTCATTTTCAGCCAACTTATCAGAAGCATAAGCCTTGCGAGCAGCATTTGCTCCTTCCATCAACTTGCTGATATCAGCCCCTGCAGCTGCGATTGGCAAGAGTCCCACTGCTGTCAATACTGTAAAACGACCACCAACACTATCAGGCACTACAAAAGTATCCCAGCCATTAGCATCTGCTTCAACCTTAACTGCACCTTTAGCGCGGTCTGTAGTTGCATAAATCCGTTTATTTGCTTCTTCCTGACCATACTTCTTAACCAAGAGTTCTTTGAAGACACGGAAAGCAATAGCAGGCTCTGTAGTTGTTCCTGACTTAGAAATAACGTTGACAGAGAAATCTTTGTCTGATACATAGTCTACCAAATCAGCCAAATAGCTTGATGAGATAGAGTTTCCAGCATAGAGGATTTGAGGTGCCTTACGTTCTTCCTTGCTTTGTAGATTTACAAAAGAATTATTCAAGAAATCAATCGCTGCACGTGCCCCTAAATAAGATCCTCCAATACCGATGACGATTAACACTTCACTATCAGATTGGATTTTAGCAGCCGCCTTTTGAATACGAGCAAATTCATCTTTATCATATTCTTCAGGCAGATTCAACCAGCCTGTCATTTCTGCTCCGGGACCTGTTCCGTTTCGTAGAGCATTATCTGCTGCTGTAACTTGTGCTTGCATGTATTCCACTTCATGTGGTGCAACAAATTTGTCTAATACTTTTGAATAATCAAATGTAATATGAGCCATTAGTTTCTCCTTTAAAAAAATCAATTCTACCCTTTATTCTACTCTTTTATTTATCTTTTGACAATACTTTTTACCCTTATTAGGTCAAGATAGGCTACAGTTACTATCTAAATGCAAGGTCTGCTTCAAGGCCATAGTGATCACTTACTAGAGGTTGATTGTTTCCATCAAAAATGACACTAAGGCGATTTACTGTCCACTCTTGGCTTGCAAAGACATAATCGATACGTAAAGGCTCTTCATTGCCCTTCCAGCCATCGATACCAGGTCCAACTGTATAGCTACCAGTTGTTTCTTTAGCTACTTCAAAACTATCTTGAAGATTGAGTGGGCTAGCCAAAATGGCTTGATAACCTTCGCGACCTGCTGGGTTGTTAAAGTCACCTGCTAGGATGAGTGGTTTTCCAATAGCTTTGAAACGTTCCTCAATACGTACCCACTCTTCTTGGAAACCTTTGTCCCACCATGAAAGGTGAACACTAGCAACAGCCACTTCTCGGCCATCTACAGTGGTTTCAGCAACTGCTACACGGCGTGTATGGTAGTCAGTTGGATCATCAACATCTGAAACCAAGATTTCGCTAGCTGTCAATGGTTGACGTGACAAGACGGCAACCCCTTCATTAAGGTGATCATAACCAATGTGATTATAAGCCCAAGTCCAATGGTATTGAAGACCTTCTTCAGCCAACTTTTCCACAAGAAGACGGACAAAGTGATCTTGGTGGATTGGTGTTGCTGATGGAAGTGCATGATAGTAATCATCCGTGTCTACAACAGAAGTCTCTATTTCTTGGTTAACTTCTTGGAAGCAAATAATATCATACTGAGCTTAAGAATCTGTTCCTTTAAGGTTTGGAATTTCCCTTCTGCATCTTCTTCCATCCAACTGTGGGTATTTAAAGTTAGAAATTTCATAAGTTTATCCCTCTTCTGACTTGCATCTAGAAATGACATAGGGTCATTTACAAACAAAACAGCCCAAGGGCTGTCTGCTTGTTTATCGTTTAGCAAATTAAAGTTCTACTTTTGCAACTGGAGCGTTAGCAGCCAATTTACCTGTATGTTCTACTTTAACTGATTTGATTGCATCTGCATTTGTAAAGACAACAACTGTAGATGTTTCACGACCTGCTTCACGGATAGCATCAAGGTTCGCTTCAACCAAGAGATCACCTGCAGCAACTGTTTGACCTTCAGTAACTTTAACGTCGAATGGTTTACCTTCAAGACTAACAGTGTCAAGTCCGATGTGAACCAAAACTTCAAGACCATTGTCTGTTACCAAACCAAGAGCGTGTTTAGTTGGGAAGATGCTTGTCACTTTACCAGCTACTGGTGAAACGATTTTACCGTTTTCTGGTTCTACAGCGAAACCGTCACCCATCATTTTTTGTGAGAATACTGGGTCTTTAACATCTTCGATGTTGATAACTTGACCATCAGCAACTGAATGTACTTCGTCAGTCACACCTTTGAAGGTAGCTTCTGCTTTTTGAACAGCAGTCATTTGACTTGGAAGTGTTTCAGGAATAACTTCACCTGAATCAAGAACGTCTTGAATATCAGATTTCAATACGTCTGCTTTAGGACCATAGATAGCTTGAACCCCTTGTCCTTTCATGACAAGACCCATAGCTCCTTCAGCTTTCCATTGTTCTTCAGTTCCGACTTTATCAGCATCTTTAACAGTAACACGGAGACGAGTCATACATGCGTCAACGTCGACGATGTTAGCACGTCCACCAAGAAGGTTGATGATGTTGATAACTTGTGAGCTTGCTGAGCTTGTTCCAGCACTTGCTGATCCAGCAGATTCTGATGGAGCATCATCACCTTGCTCATAGTTACCGTTACGTCCTGGTGTAGCGTAGTCAAATTTCTTAATCATGAAGTTCGCGATGAAGAACATGATAACACCAAAGAGTACAGTTACCCAAATGAAGTTAACGATATCCATCGCCAAACCAGCGTTAATAGCAAGTGGTGTACGTGTCAAGAACTCGATAGAACCGAATGAGTGAACACGAAGGTTAACGATATCAGCCATGGCAAAGGCACATCCTTGTACCAAAGCATAAACGATGTAAAGTGGAGTAGCCACGAACATGAACATGTACTCGATTGGCTCTGTTACCCCTGTCAAGAATGTTGCAAGTGCAGTTGCAGTCAACATCCCTTTGTATTGATGTTTTTTATCATCATCGACGTTACGGTAGATGGCTACGACGATACCCATCAAGATACCGAATGAACCGATCATTTGACCAACTTTAAAGCGGGCTGGTGTAACAGATTCAAGAAGGTGTTTGTATTGTTCTGGGTGTGCACCTTTAAGGTTTGCAAGGTCAGTAACCCAAGCAAGCCAGAGTGGGTCTTGACCCAATACTTCAGTACCTTTAGCGGCACCAGTCAATACGTGGTAAGTACCACCCAATTGAGTGTAGTTAATTGGGATAGTCAACATGTGGTGGAGACCAAATGGCAAGAGAAGACGTTCCAAAGTACCGAACAAGAACGGTGCCAAGATTGGAGCAGTTTCTTTTGAGTTGGCAATCCACATACCGAAGCCGTTGATTCCTGATTGGATAACTGGCCATACGATAGCAAGGACGATAGCTGCGATAGCTGAACGAAGAATAACTACGAATGGTACGAAGCGTTTACCATTGAAGAATGACAAAGCTTCTGGCAATTTACGGAAGTTATAGTATTTGTTGAAGGCAGTAGCTCCGATGAAACCAGAGATGATACCTACGAACACACCCATGTTGAGGGCTGGAGCTTCCAAAACACTGATGAAGTAATCAGATACCTTGATTGATTGACCAAAAAATGGTGTGGACTGTAGCAGCCTTATCAGCAAGAATATCTGAAGTAACACCAAAGATTGAACCAGTCAAACGGTTAATCAAGATAAAGGCAAGACCTGCCGCAAAGGCACCGCCTGCACGTTCCTTAGCCCAGCTACCACCAATGGCAAGGGCGAACAAGATGTGAAGGTTACCGATAACCCCCCAACCAATCTGCTCAAGAAATCCACCAGTAATAACGAGCGGTGCCATGTTTGGATTAATCATGGCAACTGTTTTACCGAGTGAGATCATGAGACCTGCTGCTGGCATAACTGCGATAACAACCATGAGGGCTTTACCGAATTTTTGCCAGAACTCAAAGCCAAATTTTTCTTTTAGCTTATTCATTTCATTTCCTCCTACGTTTGATGCAAACGCTTGCATAACTTATGTAATTATTATAGCATCTTTTTAGGATTTGTAAAGCGTTTTCGTAAACTTTTTTTGAATTTTTTTACAAATTTAAAAAAAACCAGAAAAACAGGGGTTACTTGATTATTTTCAAGCCATCAGAACCATCAAAATTGGGATAACAACCATGGTTGCAAGGGTGGTCTCAGTAACCATAACAGCAGCGTAATCACTATCAGCTCCATAGAGTTTAGCAACAACAGGAGCATTGGTCATGACAGGCATGGCAGACTGGATGATAAAAACTTGTTTCATCAAAGTTGGGAGAGGTGCCCAGTAAACAATGGCAGCCATCAAGAGAGGAGCAACTACAAAGCGCCCTAAAAGAATCAATAGTTGATCTTTTTTTAGAATGAGTTGTTTCACACCTGCATTGGATACCGACAAACCGATGAAAATCATAGATAAAGGAGTTGTCAAGCTACCTAAATACTGCAAGTCACTGGCCAGAAAGACCGGTAATTTAATATGAAGAATAACGATAACAAGCCCCAGCATAAAGCCCATTAGAGGGGGTGAGAAGATCTTTTTCAGACTTGTTTTTAAATCAAATTCTGCCTCTCCCTCCCCATCTCGCTGAATAAGGTAAGTTCCCAAGGTCCAGAAAAATGTCGTATTACACATATAATAGATAAGAACGTAGGGAATGCTAGCATCGCCGAAAAGGGCTTGATTAATAGGGAGCCCCACAAAAATAGTATTCGAATTAAAAAACATGGAAATAAAGAGGCCACGACGCTCCTTTTTCACTGCAAAAATGCTAGCCACCGCTGTCGCAATCCCAAGTAAAATCACCATGGAAAGTGCAGGAAAACGCAAATCTGGCAACATTTTAAGTAAATCTGCTGCTGTAAAGCGTTGTGTGATGGTGTAGAGCATGTAACAAGGCAGGGCAATTTGAGTAACTAACTTTGCAATCAGACCACGTGACTTGTCATCAAACCAGCCTTTTTCACCCATAACGAATCCCACTAAAATCATACCCAAGATGACTAGAATGCCCGATATACTCGTTAAAAAGATTTCCATGTTTTCTCCTTTTTGTTACTGATGCGATTTATGGTGGACAATAGAAAAATTTGACTGATTTTTTCAGACTCCAAAGCCACCAATATTTTTTAACCGAGTCTCAAAAACCACTTTAGTATATCACAAAAAGAGCTTGATTTCTCAAGCCCTTTTCTTCTATTATTTATTCTGCTTTTAAGAGAGGTTCAAAGATGGATACCAGACCAAAGAAGGCGATGAAGATAAGGGTGATAGTTGCACTGGCTGGTGTTTCCCAATAATAGGAAATAAAGATACCAGAGAGCATACCAATCAAACCAATACCAATAGCCCAGAAAATGACAGACTTGAAGGTTTGACCTATTTTCATACCTATCGCTGCCGGAAGAATCATGATGGTAGAAACCAAAAGTGATCCTGCTGCTGGAATCATTAGGGCAATCGCTATCCCAGTCACAATATTGAAGAGGAGGGACATAAGACGAACTGGCAAGCCATCCACATGAGCGGTATCCTCGTCAAAGGTCAAAAGATACATAGGACGAATAAAGAGTAGAGTCAAGACCAGTACAATAGCCGCAATGACAAAGAGGGCACGCACCTGCTCTGAGCTAATCGTGATAATAGAACCGAAAAGATAGCTATCTAGACTCATGCTACTGCTACCTGCCTTGTTACTAAGAATAAGAGCCACTGCCAATCCCATTGACATGAGGATAGCCGTTGAAATCTCCATATAATGCTTGTAACTGACCCTGAGATATTCCAAAACCAAAGCGGCAATAACCACAACCACAAGGGTCATCCAAGTGGTTGATTGTCCCAAGAAAATCCCAACAGCCACCCCAGCTAGGGACACGTGACTCAAGGTATCGCTCATCAGACTCTGACGACGAAGAATTAAGAAAGCCCCAAAATTGGCGAAAAGATACTGATAGCAATCACGGCGAGAATAGCACGTTGCATAAAATCATAGGCTAATAATTCACTAATCATGTTTGTGCTCCTCTCCATCCTTTTCATGGACATTGAAACAACGCCAAGGCAATTTCTGGTTACGAACTAGATGAATATTACGGTCTGTGTACTCCTTGACTTCCTCTGGATCGTGGGTAATCATCAAGACAGACTTGCCATGCTTGTGAGCCGAGTGGTGCATGAGTTCATAGAAAGTATTGGCTGTTCCTGCATCCATACCCGTCGTTGGCTCATCCAAGACAAAGATATCTGGATCCGAGGCAAAAATACGAGCAATAACGGCACGTTGCTTTTGCCCACCTGAGAGATGACCAATTTGCTTGTGACGATTTTCCCACATTCCTACAGACTCAAGGGCACGTTGAACATGCTCCAAGTCGTGCTTAGTCAAACGACGGAACCAGCCCTGGCGAGGATAACGGCCAGACTTAACAAACTCGTAGACCGTGCTTGGAAAACCTGCATTAAAGCTGGCAATCTGCTGTGGAAGATAGGCCATGCGAAGCTTTTTACCATCTTTATTGGTTTCAGAGATGGTTACAGTTCCCTTCTTAGGCTTGAGAATTCCTAGGGTAGCCTTAATAAGCGTTGACTTGGCAGCTCCATTTTCCCCAGTTAGGGTCACAAACTCCCCAGAATCCAAATGATAGTGAATATTGTCCAGAACAGGCTCCGAATCATACTGGAAGCTCAGTCCTTCAACTGTAATATAGCGCATCTTAATCCTCGATTTTTTTCTGCTAATTTTGTCAAGAAACGTCCAATCACCTGACGCTCTTGATTATCGAACTGATCCAATACAGACCGATAGACCCCCAAGGTCTCTTGGTGGTGTTCCTCATGCTCTTGGGCTATGGGTTGAGCTTCTTGTGTCAAGACAAAGTAGGTCACGCGCCCATCATCCTTGTCTTTCTTAGCCTCCAACATGCCCTCTTTGACCAAGGTTTTAACTGCCTTGGTAACAGCAGCCTGGCTGACATTGAGGGTCTTAGCCAACTCAGAATTGGTCTTTCGTCCCTCAGACAAAAGCATGAGAATATGCTCCTGGGTATTGGTCAACTTAACCTGACTACGGCACTGACCAATGAGGAGCTCATGCTGATTTTCAGCCTTAAGCAAAATCTGATTAATCAATTGATTTACTTGTTCTTCTAGTTCTAGCATTGCTTTCTCCATTTACTTAACCAGTTAATTATATCGAAAACACAGAGGTTTTGCAAGGGTGGAGCAAGAAAAAGATTAGCGACGGGCTATCATCACTATCAAGGAAGAATAAAGGTAAAATAAAAACCTAACCAAGCTGGTTAAGTTTTCATCAGATATAGATTTATCGCAAAGTTGCAAAGATTTCTTCGACCTGAGCCACAGACTCGGCACGTGAGACTTCGCCACGAACCTTGGCTGCTCCCGCTGTTCCACGAAGATAGTGTGGTGCAAGACCACGGAATTCACGAACAGCAATCTTTTCACCTTTAAGATCTACCAAACGTTTGAGGTGGTCTTCAGCGATGTCCAATTTCTTATCAAATGGAAGCTCTGGCAACTCCTCTCCTGTTTCGAAGAAGTGGTTGATTTGCGTGAAAATGTAAGGATTGTTCATGGCTGCACGACCCACCATAACAGCATCTACACCAAGTTCTTCAATCATAAGTTTCGCATCTTGAACACTGCGAACATCACCATTTCCGATAAATGGAATCTTAGTGATAGCCTTAGCAACACGGGCCAAAGTCTCATGATCACAGTGACCTGTGTACATTTGCTCACGAGTACGGCCGTGCATAGCAAGGGCAGAAACACCTGCAGACTCAGCTGCAAGGGCATTTTCTACAGCCAAGTCACTGTCTGACCAACCTGTACGCATCTTAACAGTCAAAGGAATATCAAGTACTGATGTTACTTCCTTGACGATGTGGTAAATCTTGTCTGGATCCTTGAGCCACTTGGCACCCGCTTCATTTTTAACGACCTTATTGACTGGACAACCCATGTTGATATCAACAATATCAGCCTTGGTATTGGTCTGGATAAAGTCGGCTGCACGCTTCAAGCCCTCAGCATCACCACCGAAAAGCTGGATAGACATTGGATGCTCATTCTCATCAATATGAAGCATATGAAGGGTTTTCTCATTATTGTAGAGGAGACCTTTTTCAGAAATCATCTCCATAACTACGAGACCAGCACCGAATTCCTTGGCAATGGTACGGAAAGCCGAGTTGGTAACACCTGCCATCGGAGCTAATACTGTACGATGAGGAATTTCCACGTTTCCAATCATGAAGGACGAATTAAGTTTAGTCATTGATGAGTTCCTCCAAGTCAGCTTCTGAAAATTCATACTTAGTTTGGCAGAATTGGCAGACGATTTCAGCCCCATGATCCTCGTCTTTCATGGCTTGAAGTTCATCCTTACCAAGCGTCAAGAGGGCATTTTCAAAACGTTCACGTGAGCAATCACACTCAAAGCTAAGCTCCTCTTCAGACAAACGTTTGAAAGGTTCATCCCCATAAATGGCATTCAAGAGAGCTTCGATATGGTCATCAGACTCCAAAAGCGTTGAAATGGCTGGCATCTCTTGGATGCGTTTTTCGTAACGAGCGATTTCTTCTTCGCTAGCTCCTGGTAAAACCTGAAGCATGAAACCACCAGCAACCTTAACCTTGTCCTCTTCGTCAAGAAGTACATTAAGACCAACAGCAGATGGCGTTTGCTCAGATTCTGTCAAATAGTAGAGCAAAGTCTTCACCGATTTCACCAGAAATAAGTGGTGTTGATGACGTGTAAGGATTACCAGTTCCATAATCGATGATTGAGACAAACTGCCCTTGCCCCATAAAAGGCCCCACCAAAACTTCACCAGTCGCTGTTTTCTTGATGTCCACACCTGGATTTTGGATATAGCCCTTAACATGTCCTTTGGTATCAGCTACAGAGATGACATGACCAAAAGAGCTGTTTCCGATAACCTTAACCGTAATTTTGCTTTCACCTTTTTGGTTAGCAGCCAAGATTTGGTTGGCAATAAGGGTACGCCCCAAAGCAACTGTCGATGATGATAGAGTATTGTGTTTTTCTTGTGCGGTTCTAACAGTTTCTGTGCTATCAAGAACGTAAGCACGGAAAGAACCTGATTCTGAAATTGTTTTTAATTAATTTATCCATAGTGATTCTATTATAACACAAAAAGAGGGTGGAAAAAAATCGTAAACGCTCGGCGTTTCGCTTCCACACCCTCTACCAAATTACCATGAAAATTCGGACAGTTTTTCCCTCAAACTTGCTATTTTTCTATCATCAAAATGGTGTTTTTGCCTTATTACAGGTGGCAAATTCTCCAAATACTCAATATAGACGCTGACAAGGAGATTATAGTCATTAGTTGTCAAACGTTTGAGTTGACTATGAATGAAGGTAGTTGCCTGATCATACTGTTCATGGATTAACAAGTCGTCAATGTAGTCATTGCCATCAATCGTGTGACCTTGCTCGTCCTCCACCTGACCTAAATCAATATCCAGAGTCTCAAATTTAAAAGCCTTACTGACCACATTAGCTGTCCCTCGAATTTGATTGAGTAGCCAGTCACTGTTATACACTCCCATATTAGTCCCCTCCATTACTTGCTATTCAAATCTATTATATCTTTTTTTAAATACCGATTGTAAACGCTTTCTACACTTTGCAATTACTCTGTTACTAACAGTTATCTAGAGCTCATTGCTCGATTTTTCTAGCAAAACAAAAAGGACCATCTGGTCCCTTTAAATTATCAGAGTTTTTACCCAACTGATCCTTCCATTTCATAACTAATCAAGCGGTTAAGCTCAACAGCATATTCCATTGGAAGTTCTTTGGTAAATGGTTCCACAAATCCCATAACAATCATCTCTGTTGCTTCTTGTTCTGAAAGTCCACGACTCATGAGGTAGTAGAGTTGCTCTTCAGAAATCTTAGAAACTTTAGCTTCGTGTTCAAGGGCAACTTGTGAGTTATGGATTTCGTTAAATGGGATAGTGTCTGATTTAGACAAGTCATCCATCAAGATGGTATCACATTCGATGTGAGATACCGATTTCTTAGAATCCTTGTTGAAAGTGACTTGTCCACGGTAGTCAACCTTACCACCGTTACGAGCGATTGATTTAGAAACAATAGATGATGATGTATGCGGTGCATTGTGAATCATCTTAGCCCCTGTATCTTGGTGTTGACCTGCATTGGCGAAGGCAATTGAAAGCATGGTACCACGCGCACCTTCTCCATCAAGGTAAACAGATGGGTACTTCATAGTGACTTCGGCCCCAGGTTACCATCAATCCACTCAACAGTCGCATTTTTCTTAGCGGTAGCACGTTTAGTTACCAAGTTGTAGACGCTATCTGACCAGTTTTGGATAGTTGAGTAGCGCATGTAGGCACCATCAAGTGCAAAGATTTCAACAATGGCTGCATGAAGGCTAGCCGTTGTGTATGTTGGCGCTGTACATCCTTCAACATAGTGAACGCTGGCACCTTCATCAACGATGATAAGGGTACGTTCAAACTGGGCAGTCGCTTCGTTATTGATACGGAAGTAGGTTTGAAGCGGAATATCCACCTTGACGCCTTTAGGTACATAAATAAAGGTACCACCTGACCAGAAGGCAGAATTAAGGGCCGCAAATTTATTGTCTGTTGGCGGAACCAGTTTTGAGAAGTACTTCTTGAAGAGCTCTGGATGCTCTTTAAGAGCTGAGTCCGTATCTGTAAAGATAATACCCAACTTGTCATACTCTTCTTTCATGTTGTGGTAAACCACTTCTGATTCATACTGAGCTGAGGCTCCAGCAAGATAGGCACGCTCTGCTTCTGGGATACCAATACGTTCAAAGTTTCCTTGATTTTCTCAGGAACGTCTTCCCAGTCACGAGCAGGTTTGTCTGATGCTTTTTGGAAATATGTCAAGTCATCAAAGTTAATACCAGAAAGGTCTGGTCCCCACTCTTGCATGGCCATTTTGTTAAAGGTTTCCAATGATTTCAAGCGGAATTCAAGCATCCACTCAGGCTCCCCTTTTTCAGCAGACATGGCACGGACCACATCTTCACTGATTCCTTTTCCTGTTGAAAAGACTGGTGTCACATCGTCATGGAAACCGTATTTATATTCCCCCAAATCAATGGGTTTTGGTTCTACTTTTTCATTTGTTTCAGTCATAGTATTTTCCTTTATTAAAGGTTTGATTCGTTTTCCTTTTTGCTTGGGCAAGGAGACTAACTGCTCCTTGACTTCCTAAAGCTCGCTTCTCTCTATGGCTTTTTTGAGCGCATTCCAAGAGAGTGTTGCACATTTGATACGTTGTGGAAATTTAGAAACCCCCGCCAAAAGCTTAGCTTCACCTAATTTACCTGTAGCGATGTCATGTTTTCCTTGAATCATAAGAGAGAAAATCTCCGCTAGTTCCAAAGCCTCTGCCTTGGTTTTTCCAATAACTGCATCCGTCATCATACTTGATGAAGCTGTAGAAATAGTACAACCATCACCAGCAAAGGCAATGTCTTCAATCACGTCACCATCAAATTTAACTGACAGATTGATAACATCTCCACAAGTCGGATTATTCAGTTGAAGTTGCTCCACATCTGGTAGGACACCATGATGGTGAGGGCTCTTAGAGTGATCGGCCACAACAGCCATATATAAACTATCTAGTCTAGAGAGTGCCATTGAAAAACTCCTTCGTCGCAAGAATTGCCTCCACAAGCTTGTCACAATCCTCTTTAGTATTGTAAATATAGAAACTTGCTCGGGCAGCTGATGAGATTCCTAAATGATTAATTAAAGGCTGAGCACAGTGGTGACCCGCACGCACTGCCACTCCTTCATAATCAAGAGCTGTCGCCACATCATGAGGGTGAAGCCCATCAATATTAAAGGCAATAACACCTGCATGCTGGCTAGGATCCTCTGGACCGTAGACTGTCAATCCCTCAATCGCCTGAAGTTTAGGCAAAACATAGTCTACCAACTCTTGCTCGTAAGCATGAATATTTTCCATGCCTAAAGCAGAGAGGTAGTCTACAGCAGCTCCAAGAGCAATAGCCCCCGCAATGTTAGGTGTACCAGCCTCAAATTTCCAAGGCAATTCCTTCCAAGTGGCTTCCTGTTCGTAAACGAAATCAATCATCTCACCACCGAATTCAATAGGATTCATCTGGTTAAGAATCTCTTCCTTGCCATAAAGAACCCCAATCCCTGTTGGGCCTAACATCTTATGTCCAGAAAGGGTGAAGAAATCACAATCCAAATCCTGAACATCAATGGCCATGTGGGGCGCCGATTGGGCACCATCCACCACCATATAGGCACCAACTTGGTGAGCGAGCTTGGCAATTTCTTTGACAGGATTGATGCAGCCTAAAACGTTAGAGACCTGAGCTAGACTGACAAATTTTGTCTTTTCAGTAATCTTGTTAGCCAAATCTTCCATATCCAATTGGCCATCTTTCAAGTAGGCATAAACAAGTTTAGCCCCCGTCTTCTTACAAGCTTCCTGCCAAGGAATGATATTCGAGTGGTGTTCCATAATTGAAATAACCACCTCATCTCCTGGCTCAAGAACCTGCTCTGCAAAACGACCAACCCAGTTAAGACCAGTTGTCGTTCCACGTGTAAAGAGGACCTCTTTGGTTGATTTAGCATTGATAAACTGACGAAGCTTTTCACGACTAGCTTCGTAAGCAGCTGTTGCACGCTCAGCCAAAGTGTGCACACCACGGTGAACATTGGCATTGTCCTCATGATAGTAGGCCATGAGAGTATCCAAAACTACTTGAGGCTTCTGAGTCGTTGCTGCATTATCCAAGTATACCAAAGGTTCATCATTAACTACCTGATCTAAAATGGCAAAATCTTGTCGAATCTTATAGGCATCTAAAGCTGACATCTTATCTCCCTATCTAGATATATCATAGGTTAGACTATCTACGTCGATAGTTCCTAACGTTTGTTTAGTTTTGTATCAGTTACAGAAATCATTTCATCGCGCACTTCTTTAACTGGGATTTCAGTAATAACCGCCCCCAAGAAACCACGGATAACCAAACGTTCTGCAGTGTCTTGATCAAGTCCACGACTCATGAGGTAATACATATCCTCGGGATCTACCTGACCGATTGAAGCGGCATGTCCTGCTGTAACTTCATTTTCGTCAATCAAGAGGATTGGGTTCGCATCTGAACGTGCCTTGTCAGAAAGCATAAGCACACGGCTTTCTTGTTGTGCGTCAGCACCCTTAGCACCTTTGACAATGTGACCAATACCATTGAAAGTCAAAGTACCACGTTCCAAGATAACACCGTGTTGGAGGATATGACCCACAGAGTTGTTACCATAGTTAGTCACACGAGTATCAATCCCTTGAACCTGACGACCTGATGAAAGACCAATAACTTTAAGGTTGGCATGACTTCCATTACCAATCAAGTCACTATCAAAGTCAGCAATAACATTGCCCTCGTTCATGATACCGAGAGCCCAGTCAATGCTGGCATCACGACCGATACGACCTCGACGACTAATATAAGTTGTGACGTTTTCACCCAAACGGTCAATAGCCGCAAACTTAACTTGTGCACCGTCTTGAGCAATAACTTCCACAGAAATGTTGGCACTAGCTTTTTCAGTCGCTTCACCTAGCGTTTCAAAACGCTCAAGGTAAGTCAATTTACTATTTTTACCGGCCACGATCAAAACGTGTTTGTTAAATGGAACATTTGAAGCTCCATCTTGGTAAAAATAGCTTTCAACTGGCAAGTCAATTTCAACATTATCTGGTACATAAAGGACTGCTGCACTATTGAAGTAGGCATAGTTATAAGCTGCCAATTTGTCCTCATCATAGGCTACAGCCTTACCAAAGAAGGCTTCAACGACTTCTGGGATTTCCTCAAGAGCGCTCGTAAGGTCTGTAAAGACCACACCTTGGCTAATCAAGTCAGCTGGCAATTGTTCAAGAACAGTATTTGTTCCTACTTGGACCAATTTAGGGTTGTTTCCAAGCGCTGTAAAATCAGGCACATTTGCTGATGGTTCATTTTCAGTAATCGTTCCATCACCGAGATTCCAACGGTGGAATTTAACACACTCAATTTTTGGAAGAGCCAAACTTTCAAGCTTATCAAAGGCTGCTTGACGAAGGTCTTGCAACCAAAGTGGCTCTGCTTTTGCTTGTGAAAAAGCGATAATAGATTCTTTTGACATAGGTTACTCCTTTTCTAGTTATTTCGAGTAACAGACTTACGCTTCTTCGTGGTACTCGTAACCGAGCTCTTCAGCGATTTTCGCATAACCTTCTTGCTCAAGACGAGCAGCCAATTCAGGACCGCCTGAAAGAACCACTTTACCTTCCATCATTACGTGTACGACATCTGGAAGTGATATAGTTCAAGAGACGTTGGTAATGAGTGATAATCATAGCACCGAAGCCTTCGCCACGCATAGCGTTAACCCCTTTTGAAACCACTTTAAGGGCATCGATATCAAGACCTGAGTCAATCTCATCGAGAAGAGCAAACTTAGGTTCCAACATGAGCAATTGAAGGATTTCGTTACGTTTTTTCTCACCACCTGAGAAACCTTCATTAAGGTAACGCTCAGCCATTTCTTCACGCATACCAAGCAATTCCATCTTTTCATCCAATTTAGTGATGAAATCAAGAACAGAAATCTTTTCGTCATCTTCTTTTCCAGCGTTCATAGCCGCACGGATGAACTCAGCATTTGTGATCCCTGGGATTTCAGCTGGGTATTGCATAGCAAGGAAAAGACCTAGGCGTGCACGTTCGTCAACTTCCAAGTCAAGGATGCTTTCACCATCAAAAAGGATGTCCCCTTCTGTGATTTCATAGTTTGGGTTACCCATGATAGCAGCTGAGAGGGTAGATTTACCAGTTCCGTTAGGACCCATGATAGCAGCAATCTCACCAGTTTTAAGAGTCAAATTAAGACCCTTCAAGATTTCTTTATCTTCAACAGACACATGAAGATTTTTGATTTCAAGTACAGACATTGTATACTCCTTTTTCATATATACAGCGAGCACTTGCTCGCTAAATTGCATTATTTTTTTGAAAATAGTCTTGCTATTTTCTGGAAAATAAAAAGAGAACTTCCATTTTCCTTAATTAGAGTCATTATAACAAAAAAGCCATTACTTGGCTTTTCAAATGTTTAATTTTTTCGCCCTTGCTTCCATTTTAACATGGTTGCTTGGCGATAATCACTGTTCCCGATAAATTTCAGAAGGTTGAAGAGTGGTGTTCGACCAACGCCCCAAATCTCAAGCCCTTCAATCAGAATTTCCATTCCCAAAATCAAACTCAAGAGCAAGAGAATACCACCGAGACGACTGGAAACATTTAACAGGAGGGCAATCAATGAAAAGAGGATAGCGATGGCATAAACCACCAGAACCGCTCCTCGATGAGTGAAGCCCATAGCTAGAAGACGATGATGCAAGTGCATCTTGTCAGCCTCCATGGCTGGGCGCCCTGACAACTTACGGCGGACAATAGCCACCACTGTATCAACAATAGGCACTCCAAGAATAATAACAGGTGACAAAATAGCTACTGCGGTTGCATTTTTCAACCCTTGTAATGACAAGACACCAATCATAAAGCCAATAAAGAGCGCCCCCGTATCACCTAGATAGATAATCGCTGGATGATAATTGTAGGGGAAAAAGCCCATAATAGCAGCAACCAAGACAAAGATGGTCATGGTCAAGAAAATATCAGTATCATAGAGGAAGAAATAAGAGATCACCCCCATAGTCATAAGGGAAATGATGGAAACGCCTCCAACCAAGCCGTCCAAACCATCAATCAGATTAATGGCATTGGTGATGGCCACAATCCATAACACCGTTAAAATCAAGGTCAAGACCGGCCCAAAATGAATCATGGGACCACCAAATGGAATCTTAAAGCTATCAAATCGGAAGTCTGTAAAAGCCCAAACGATGACAGCTCCAATAACAATACCAAGCATCTTAGGTAGAGGCTTTAATTCCAAGATATCATCAATGAAGCCAGTCAGAGCTACGACAGATCCTCCCACAACAACCGGCAAAATGTACCTGACGTAGGAAACATGCCAGATATCCTTATGGATAATCATAGGCATAAAGACCAAGGTCGCTAGTACAAAGGCCAACAAAATAGCTAGACCACCAGCACTGGGCATAGGCTTTTTATTGATACGTCTTGCATTGGGATTGTCAACAGCTCCGACACGTAAGGCCAAAGAACGTACCAAAGGGGTCGCCACAATGGCAATCAAAAAGGTACCAATCAAAACGAATATATAGTTAATGGTCCAAGGCATGTCTTAGCTCCATTTCGTTGCTTGTAGTACCGGTAAAGCATCATCTTCCATCAAGATTGTTGCATGCTCTTGTAGGTAGGCACGTGTTCGGTCTGCCACATTCGCATATTCAAGAAAACGCGCATACATATTGTTCGCGTAATAATCAGGCTCATCAGCCAAGTAAAGAAGGATCGTCATGTAGTAGACATCCCCAAGTTTATAAAGCTCAGAACCTTCAACAGGTACATCCTTCAAACCTTGCGTAAAAGTCACCACTTGATCAAAATCAGAGAAGGCCAAGACATAGTGGGTATAGTCTTCACGAATATTTTCTTCAGCCACTTCCTTGGTAGGCTCTGTCATAGCCTTATCAACCTCTTCCAAGGTCTTTCAAGCTCTTCGAGCTTATGGTGTGCTTCGATGTCACCCTTGTCTATAAAGTTACCCTCAAGGGCCTTTAGAAACTCTTCTGGAGAAAGCCCTGAATAGTCATCCATATCTGACAAATCGTTGAAATCAAGGTCTTCCTTAAGATCTGATTTAGTCACAAAGACATCCACACGATCCTTGCGTGGCGTGACACGGAAGCTCAGCATCCCACTATTTTTAAAGTTATCAGGCAAGTCCAACTCATCCATGACAGTATAGAAAAATTCCTCTGTTTTTTCCTGGGGAATCAAGAAATCCTTCAATTCCATACCATGTTCTTCAAGATCTTCCATGGTAATCATGATTTTTAGAGTTGTCTCGCTTATTTGTTTCATTTCCATATGTAAAAAACCTCGCACGAGTAGTTATTTCATTATACTAGAAAAGCCAAGAGATAGCAATTTCTGAGCAAGTTTGAGTCTTATTTTGGAAAGGATTTCTAAAAACTTCTTAATACTAACAAAACCTTGTATTTCCCCATTTATACCTGTCATCTATCCTAGATTGGAGTATAATAAAAGGGAAGATATACATGGAGGTGATGACCATGACTGCCTATAAAAAAGGGTGGCTACGAGCTAGCATTGCTGGAGGAATAACGAGTTTATTGACGCTCTTTCTCTACTTATCGGGGCAACCTTATCAAGTAAACAAATCTACCTTTCTTACAGGACTGATCGTTGCCATCATACTAGCAACTGCTCCCATTTACGACGATAACCGTTTATCGCTCAAACAGCAATCACTTCTCCACTTCTCTATCATGTGTGTTACCATCCTTCCAATTCTCTGTTTGTCCGGATGGTATCCCTTGCATAATGTCGTGGACTTCTTGAAAATCCTAGCTAGCTTTTTGACTTGCGGATTGGTCCTATGGTTGCTAGCTTACCTTATCTTTGGAAAACTTATCCACAAATGATCTCTAAACCAGCTAAAAAGGACTTCAATTGAAGTCCTTTCAGTTTACTTAAAAGTAATTATCCGAAAATAAGTTTGACAGCTCCATAGAGAAGCACAATAATACCAAGCACGATACGGTATTTTCCGAAAACTGTGAAATCATGTTTCTTAATATAATTCATCAAGAAGCGAATCACGAACAAGCTGACAACAAAGGCTGTCACACTAGCTACCAAGAGAATAGCCACTTGTCCACCTGTCAAGGTATTCCCGTCAATGAAATACTTAACCGCCTTAAGGCCACTATAACCAAACATGGTTGGAATACCAAGGAAGAAGGTAAAGTCAGCAGCTACGCTACGACTAGTACCAACGATGATACCCCCAAGAATAGTAGCACCTGAACGGCTTGTCCCTGGAATGATACTCAAGACTTGGAAAAGACCAATATAGAAAGCTGTCTTGTAAGACATACGTGCCAAATCCGTTACCTTAGGTTCTACACGTCGATTGCGGTCCTCAATCCAAATAAAGGCAATCCCGTAGACTACCAACATGATAGCTACTACAAAGAAATTACTGAGATGGGCCTCCATCCAGTCATCTAAAAGAAGACCAAAGAAGGCTGAAGGAATACAGGCAATGACCACCTTGAGCCAAAGTTGCCAAGTCAATTGCACTTCACGTGCTGTCTTACCAGGTTGGAAGGGGATTCAAACGTTTAAAGTAAATGACCATAACCGCAAGAATAGCACCAAGTTGGATAACGATATTAAACATATCGATGAAATCTTTACTTTGTCTCAAGTTCAAGAATTCATTCACCAAAATCAAGTGACCTGTAGATGAAATCGGTAGCCACTCAGTGATACCTTCGACAATCCCAAGAAAGACTGCTTTTAGTAATTCAATAATAAATTGTGCCGTTTGCATAATTATCTCCGTTTTAAAATGCTAGCCTCATCACACCAAAAATGATCAAGGCTCCAAATCGTCCTTCCTATTATATCAAATTACAACTTGTATTTGAAGACAATCTTGGTATAGAGATTGTTTTTCTAATCCCAACTTATTGTCATTAATCCTAATTTCCTGTAAAATAGTAAGGTATGACATTTTTATAGGAGACATTGTTTCAATGAAAAAAATTATTGTAGCCTGCTTTGCAGCGCTCCTCCTCGTTTTTGGTGGGGTATCAAGCGCTCAAGCAGACGAGTATCTCCGTGTCGGTATGGAGGCTGCCTATGCACCTTTCAACTGGACGCAGGACGATAACTCAAACGGAGCCGTTCCAATCGAAGGTACCAAACAGTATGCCAACGGTTATGACGTGCAAATCGCTAAAAAAATCGCTGAAGCTCAAGGCAAGAAACCCTTGGTAGTCAAAACAGCTTGGACAGGTTTGATTCCTGCCCTCACTTCCGGCAAAATCGATATGATCATCGCAGGTATGAGCCCAACAGCTGAACGTCGTCAAGAAATCGACTTTTCAGACAGCTACTACCGAAGCGAACCTGTCATGGTTGTCAGCTCAGACGGTGATTATGCCAACGCTAAGAGTCTCAAAGACTTCAAGGATGCTAAAATCACAGCTCAACAAGGGGTTTATCTCTATAATTTGATTGACCAAATCCCAGGTGTCAGCAAACAAACGGCTATGGGAGACTTTGGGGCTATGCGCCAAGCCCTTGCATCAGGTATCATCGATGGTTATGTTTCAGAGCGTCCTGAAGCAAACTGCCGAAGAAGCTAGCTCAAAATATAAGATGATTACGCTTAAAGATGGTGGTTTCCAGGTTTCAGACGATGACGTCTCCTTGGCCGTCGGTCTTCGCAAAGGAAACAGCCAGCAAATGGAACAAGTCAATAAGGTCCTTGCTGGAATCAGCCAAGAGGAACGTGTTAAACTGATGGATCACATCATTGACATCCAACCTGCAGATAAGACTGATGAGGCTAAAAAAGGAAACTTCTTTAGTCAGATGAGCAATATCATCGCTAAGAACTGGCCACAATTCTTACGTGGTACAGGAATTACCCTTCTTATCTCAATTATCGGTACAGTTGTGGGTACTTTCATCGGTCTTATGATTGGTGTTTACCGCACAGCTCCTAAGGCTGCTAATAAATTTGTAGCCTTGCTCCAAAAACTCTTCGGTTGGGTTCTTAATGTCTATATCGAAGTTTTCCGTGGTACGCCAATGATTGTACAATCTATGGTTATCTACTACGGTACTGCCCAGGCCTTTGGTATCAATATTGATCGTACCCTAGCAGCTGTCTTCATCGTTTCTATCAACACCGGAGCCTACATGAGTGAAATCGTTCGTGGTGGTATCTTCGCCGTAGATAAAGGACAATTTGAAGCTGCAACTGCTCTTGGATTTACCCACGGTCAAACCATGCGTAAGATTGTTCTTCCACAGGTTATCCGTAACATCTTGCCAGCTACTGGTAATGAGTTCGTTATCAATATCAAGGATACCTCTGTTTTGAACGTTATCTCTGTTGTGGAACTTTACTTCGCAGGTAACACTGTCGCAAGCCAAACTTATCAATACTTCCAAACATTCTTTGTTATCGCAGCAATCTACTTTGTTCTTACCTTCACAGTGACACGCATCTTGCGTTATGTAGAACGCCGTTTGGATCAAGATACTTACACACAAGGAGGGGTTCACTAATGACTGAGACGATTTTAGAAATTAAAAACCTCAAAAAATCATACGGAAAAAATGAAGTCCTCAAAGATATCTCCCTCAGCGTCAAAAAGGGTGAGGTTATCTCAATTATTGGTTCTTCAGGTTCAGGGAAATCAACCTTCCTTCGCTCTATTAACCTACTCGAGTCACCTTCAGGTGGTGAAATCCTCTATCATGGGGACAACGTCCTTGAAAAAGGTTACGACCTCACTACCTATCGTGAAAGACTCGGTATGGTTTTCCAATCCTTCAACCTCTTTGAAAACCTTAATGTCTTGGAAAATGCTATCGTAGCTCAAACAACTGTTCTCAAACGTGACCGTAAAAGAAGCTGAAAAGCATCGCCAAAGCTAACTTGGAGAAAGTTGGTATGGGGGAACAATACTGGAAAGGCTAAACCAAAACAACTTTCAGGGGGACAAAAACAACGTGTAGCAATCGCTCGTGCCCTCTCTGTTGATCCAGAAGCCATCCTCTTTGACGAACCAACTTCAGCCCTTGACCCAGAAATGGTAGGGGAAGTACTCAAGACTATGCAGGAGCTATCCGAAACTGGTTTGACCATGATTATCGTTACCCATGAAATGGAGTTCGCACGTGATGTTTCAGACCGTGTCATCTTCATGGATAAAGGGGTAATCGCTGAACAAGGTAGCCCAGAACAAATCTTTGAAAATCCTAAAGAAGAACGTACCAAGGAATTCCTCAAACGTTTCTTGGGTTAAAAACGAAAAAGTTAAGGTTTCGACCTTAACTTTTTTATTTACTCACTTAACTCCTCAAAATTTTCTATAATAACTTAGTACTCCATGCTATTAAATTTTTTTAGGCCAAACAGACTTAGAATAATACTATAAAACATCGTTAACATAGTAGGACCAACTAAGCCAATCCAAGCGTTATTCACTGTTGTCGTAAACTGACTATAGCCATTCGGAAAAAGTGTTGCGATAGGACCACCTACAATTGAGGTAATCATCATAACTACAGATAATCCAATTCCTGTAATCATTGTTGTCCCTATACCAAATCTAAGAGAAATAAAAGCTGACACAGAAATAGAGAGGACTCCTTTTAAAAATATTACAAAAATACTTTGTAACCCCAAAAAAGTATAGTAAGTATTTTCAGATAAAAAGCGAGTTGTTCCAAAATCCATATGTACTACTCTAGTATAGTGAACAACTAATGAAGATAACAAGAAAACTCCAAAATATACGAGTAGGATTAATAACAAACTAAAGTATTTTTGACAAGAAAAATATTTTTTTCTGTTAATATCCTTATACATGAACATTGTATGATCATCTGTTTCTCTTCTAAAAACTGAGATGGTTAGGAAATAAAGAGCTAAGGTTGGTAAAATCATAGTATCCATAGAATTTAAAATCATATCAGCAAAATCAAGATAACCAACTTTTGAATTCCCAGAGTTTGTAATTTGCATGAAATTAGAATCACCAAAAAGTGAGGCTACCCAATAAACTAGAGGATACAAACTAAACAATAGGAATATTTTTGTCTCTTTTCTTTTCCAAACTGATTCAAATACTGCGGAAAAAATTTGCTTCATAACCTCATCCTTTCATAAATACTTCCTTAAGGTGATTCTCTTTCACTTCGATTGATTCTATCAAAGATTCACTAGCTAATACCCCAAAAATATCATTAAGCGCTTCCTTATCAACAGAGATTGGAATATCTAGCAAACCATCGCTTAAAGTAATTCCTTGTGGAATATGATCTTTAAGATTACACATATGATACTTAGAATTTAGGTGAACTACTAAACTTGGCTGAGCCTTACCAATAAAAGATTCCGCAAGTTTCCCACCTTCAATATAGATATATCTATTACACAAAGCTTCCAGTTCTCCAAGTTGATGGCTAGAAATCAACATAGAAATTTGACGTTCACTGGACCATTTTTTTAAAATATCAATTAACTTTTGAACACCTACTGGATCCAGCCCTACAAATGGTTCATCCAAAATTAGAAAGTCTGGTTCAGCTACTAGAGCAATAGCCAAAGCTGTACGCTGCTTCATCCCAAATGAGAATCCTTTGGGTTTACGATTTCGAGATTCCCACAACTCAACTAATTTCAAAGTCCTCTCGATATTAGGATATAACTCTTTTTTTCCATGAAGCTTCAAATAAAACTTTAGATTATCTATAACTGACATTTCTGGATAGAATACTGGTTCAATCATAATTCCAAAGTCTTCCAAAACATTATCATTACTATTTATATCCGTACCATTATAACTAATCTTACCTGAAGTTGGTTTTTGTGATTTTGCCATCATTTTCATTAATGTTGACTTACCAGCGCCGTTTTTTCCAATAAGACCTACAATTTCTCCCTTCTCAATTTCGAGAGATACATCTGATAGCGAATAAAAAAATCATTACCGGAAAAATTTTTGAAAGATTTTTCTATTTTAAGCATATTTAGCTCCTTTATTCACTGAAATTTTTTTATTAATAAAATGCGTTGTCAATGACACTCCATAAAACAGCAATGTCACAAATACTAGTTGAGATACTGATAACAAATTCATTCCAACTTTTACACTCATATCACTATTTGAAAACGTATTAATATTAACAAAATTTGTCCAAGTGCCTGATTTAACAGTAACGTAAGCAAATACCATATACCCTAATAAAGACATTGTGGGTAATAAGAAAGTCAGAAACGTTTTTACATTTAAGTTGCTTTTATCTTATATCCAATAAAATTAATAATCAATGGTAACACATATAAAAGAAAATAAAAGGATTGGAACAGACATATGAGGCAATAAAAAGATAGTTGCCAAAGTCGTAAGTAAATAAATAAGGGTAATTAATAAGATTAACATTATTCAAAAATCTCCTATTAAATCTAAGAAAATAGTTGATGTACCTGCACTATATATCGAGGTAGCTATAGCAAGTAATCTATATGGAAAAACTAGTGATTGAATATTATTCTTCATTTCTCCTCCTAGAATTCCACATTTTTAAATTTATGCATACCTCTTACATAAAAAAAATAACGAAGTAGATAATGGAAATAACAACTGCAGCCATATATGATAAAAACCCAATTACTTTGAATAAAGTGGATATATCCATTTGGAAAGAGGTACTGAATACCGATTAACATCGGAGAAACAGATGCCGCTAGTGAAAAGAAAACCCCAGCCAATACTGACTTGATAGTTTTAGAGGTGATAGATACCATCACAACTAAAGTAATTGTAATTAGATTTAAATTAATAGTTGAAATTAAGGTAAATAAACTCTTAATTGTAGCTGAAGATTGATTTGCGATAAAGTTTGATGAAACTTCTCCTTTTGGCAACATAAATCCATAATAAGACACAAGACTCATAAAAAAATAGTCAAGCCCAAAAAAATACTGTATACTACAACTAAACTCAATAATTTGGCATTAAAAAAATTTTCTTTCTATTAATATCTTTATAAAGAAACATAATCCCTGAATCTATTTCGTCCTTAAAAACTGAAGATACAACTAAAGAAAATAAAAGTACTGGTAGTACAAAACGATACTGCGTACTCACTGCCGATTCTAAAAAAGAAATAAAACTACCTGTGTATTCCGAGCTCATTCCTTCCATAAATCCTGATAGCAATGGAACTAAAACAGGGAGAAAGGCAAATGTAAGAAAAAAATATTAACATCCTTTCTCTTAAAAACTGATTTGAAAAACTGATTTAAATAACGACATATATAATCTCGCTTTCTATTTCATTAGTAGTTAAAAAAACAATATTTGATATCAAATCTATTTAGATTGTGAATAACATTTTGCATATAATCCAATAAATTAAATATAGTAGATTCCTTTCATAAATGATTTAAGCTAAGTATTTTTTTCTGAACTTGCTCTTACAAAAATTAGTATATATTAAACTTAATAGTTCGCATCTTAAATATAATAAACAGCACATTATTAGTAATAAACGGGCAAAAAAATTACAGATAATTCTTTTTTTAGTAGCAACACTAATATTTATAATTGCACTATTTCAGTATTAACATATCTTTGTTCAATCTTGAAAGATTTCCTAAATACAAAAAAAAGTAGACATGAATTATATGTCTACTTTTTTTAATCTTCAAAAACCAATTCTTGTCTAAATTTATACTCATTACTATAAGTTTTTAAATATACTCTACTGTAAGTCGATAGAATCTCATATACATTAGCTAGCCCTATCCCCCTACCATTACCTTTAGTTGAGTAGCCATAATTAAAAATGGCCTTTGTATTAATTCTCTCCTGCTTCGTTGAATTTTCAATAATCATTATTTTACGATTTTCTTCTTGAAAATATACAAATGAAAGCTCTGGTGAAGCTGATTCCAATGAGGCCTCTATAGCATTATCCAAAAAAATGGCTAATAATTTCAACAAATCTATTGAATCAATACTAGCCGGAGCTTTAATAACCTTTTCTATCTCTATAGAAAGTCTAATCCCCTTACTTTGTGCCTCAAACATTTTTGCTGAAACAATAGATTTCATTGCTAAATCCTCTAGATTTACCAAGTTAGCAATATCATAATGCGTATTATAAAAAGTTTTATCTGAATCCAAAAGCACTGAATTATATATGCTTTCAATCCCATCTATGTCTCTATTTTTTTATGGATTCATTTAAACTAACTAATATGTTTGTATAATCATGACGAAAACTCTTGATTTCTTTATACAAAGACTCTATATGCTCACTATAAATACTTATCGATGAAATCTGTGAGTCCTTAATTTTTTTCTAGTTCCCTATTTATATTTTTCTTTAACAAGATACTGAATGTATAATAAAAAAACCCAAGAATATTGGAAAGTAACTATAAATAATTACCCTATTAATATATATGTCTTCTATATTAAAAAGAAATCCAGCCCGCATGCTCTAATGTAGGTATACTTAGTAAAAATATAGCTAGATGTATAATACAATATCATTGTCATAGTAAATAAATTAACAATTTTTTTGTTAACTTATTATTTTTTTAATTTCTCTTGACAGTGTATTTAAATCTATTCTTACTAATTTTAAAAAAACAAAACATATAGAGGAAAGGATAAAAAGTGTAGGAATCCAATCTAGCCAAACGTTATTTTTCCAAAGTAGTCTCTGATATTTTTAAATACAAATTGAAAATAAAGAGAAGACAAACTGCTAAATATCTCATAGATAGCTAAAGTGAAAAAGCAATAGAATAAGGATTGAACCCAAGACCAATGTTTTTTTGTTTTTTTATGAATAAAACAATTAAAGGTAGGAAAAAGAATTCACCCCAGAATACAATATCATAAAAAAAGTATTCCACAAGAGTAAATAAAATAGGAATAATAAATAAGTGTCTAACTTTTAAATTTGTAATCACTAACTTGTTGAAAGATGACTAATCTAATAACCCACCCAATAAAAAATACTCCCTCATACTCAAATCTCATCTCAAAGTAATCCTCTCAACTAAACCTTTTAATTTCATACGAGACACAAAACAAGATTCATCATTTTCAAAGAAAACAGTATGATTTGATTTGTCAATACGAATAATATTCTCTGGATTCACTACATAAGATCTATGACTTTGGTAGAGCCTTTTGTCCGCCTTCGCAATATCTGAAACTTTACCATAAAATTCCATATGCCCTTTCTTCGTCGTTAAAATTACCTTATGAATCGTAGGTGAGGTCTCAAAATAAAGAATATCTGAAAAAGGAACTTGTATTTGGGAATGTTCTGATTTAAAACAAAATGAATCTTCACCTATTGTTTTATTAACACTACCAGTAGCATGTATCAAAACAGACGAAATAGCCTCCTGATAATCTTGATCACTTAACCCTTTGTCGATAAAGTCCAAAGCAGATACACGGTAACTGTAGGTGACTGGCATAAATTCTGAGTGAGTCGTCACAAAGACAATCGATGCACTAGGATCTTTTTCACGGATTTCACGCGCAATCTCCATTCCTCTCTTTTTATCTCCTTTAATTTCAATATCAAGAAAGAAAAATTGATGATTTCCTGTCTCTTTAATTGCATCTAACAACTGTTGAGGCTTACCAAAGACTTCTAAATACCTATACCTCATTTTATTATCAGACATACATTTCTTAATCGCTGTCTCAATACGAGTTTGCTGAAAAAAATCATCTTCTAGAACAAAAATATTTAACATACATATCCTCTTAAACTATTAATTCTTCCAATCCTTTAAAACTTCAGTAAGCTTTCGTCGCGAACAGACAATGGAATTAACTTTACTATTATCAAACATAATTCGTCTAGTTCCTAAATCAATAGCTTTTATACGCTTAAGATTAACCAAATATTTTTCTATGACAGCGCCTAAAAACTAACCCCATATCTATTTCAAAGTCTTTTATTTTTTTCCATAAGCCTCAAAAAAATTCCATTATCAGTTATAAACTGCAAAAGTCTTGGACAATCTGACATTGTACCGATATATAGAATCTCTCCAATTGGGATTTTAACCGACATGCTATCTTTTTTAGCAACAATATAATCCATCATTTCCCCCTTACTATAACATAATTTAATCATAACAAAGAGTTCTCTTAAAAAAACTAAAATTACATCCAACGGTACTTTTTTTGTCATAAACGGTAAAATTATCTCTACCATTACAAAATAAACACCATTCACGACAAGTCAAACCTCTTATTTACTCATCATGATAAAATTGATAATAAAAAGAAAGGTAAAATTATGAGTGATAAAATCTATATAATTCAACCATTTAGATATCAACAACCACTGACCAAAATCCTTAAACAATTGCTTAAGAAAAAATACCCTAATACCAGATTAAAAATTAAACATAGACAAGGTGATATTCAAAAACAAAAACTAGGTACCCCCACCAATGTCTATTTTTATCATATACGATCCTCAACTAGAATCTTGGGATGGATTACATATCTCCAAAAAAAATCAGACAAATAGAACCAAAATCTATTCTGATATTAGTATCAACCACTATGGACCACACCAAATTTTTTTCAGAAGCCATATCGGATTTTTTTAGGAGTCATTAATTTTCACAAATTCTCTAAATCTGAAATAGAAGATTATCTAGAATATTGCTTTAAATTAATATCAAAAGTCGCTTAAGAATATTTCATATAAAAGATAAACTAAACTCCATTATCAAATTGAATATGATTCTGCTCTATAATTTTTAAAATAATTATTGTTTGTTGATAATATATTAATCAGCAAATGAGTCTTTCCTATGTGAAAAAAAATGCCAGAAAACTATTACGTTTTCTGGCATTCGGAAGTTTTGAGACATTAGACTCAAAACTTAGTCATGGAACTTCGCAGAAGGTCGCTGACGTCCGCCATCACATAATGAAAGACTCAGTAGAAGATTGCATTTTCATAATAAAAAAACGGCAACTGCCGTTTTTTTGTCTCTAATTGCTTAGTTACGACGTGTACGTCTGTCAACAAAACCAAGGAAGGCCAATAGTGTCATAAAGAGACCTACAAGACTGAATCCTACTGCAGTTGACTCACCTGTTTCTGGCAAGCTGTCTGTTTCTTGTACAGGAGCTTGTTTCTCTGCTTTTGCTTGAGCATAATTTACAGGAATTTGAGCCGCCGTTTGAGCTGCTTTTTCTTGTGTTGTGAAAGCAACAACTTTACCATCTACATCGTAAACAGGTACTGGTGTAAGACCTTTAGAGGTGATGTTAGCATACTCTTTAGCCAATTGTGTTTGAAGCTCTTTGTCTGCCTTAGCTTTCATATAGTTATCGAAAGCTGTTTGAACAGTCGTGTATTCGCTCGTTAATTTATCACGTTTAGCAGACAATTCAACCAGTTTCGTACGTTCAGTTGAAAGAGCACCTTTCGCCGCAGTAAATTTAGCAAGGCCGTTGCACGTTCTGCCTTAGCCTTAGCTAGGTTAGCTGAAGCATTTGTAAGAGCTGCTAGACGGTTCTTAGCAGAAGCCAAAGCTTGGTTAGCTTGTGTCAATGCTACTTGTTTCTTAGCAGTATCTTGCTTAGCAGCGTTGTATGCATTTGTCAAACGTTGCAAGGTCGCAGAACTTGTCGCAAGTTTATCTTTAGCTGTTTTAAGCTCTGCTTGTTTTTCATCAAGAGTTGCTTGAGCTTTGCTAAGTGCTGCTGCTTTTTCTTGTGCGTTAGCATTGAGGTTTTCAACTGCAGCGTTAGCTTTTTCCAATTCTGATTTAGCAGTTGCAAGGGCTGCTTGTTTTTCAGAAAGGTTATTCTGAGCAGCTGCCAACTTGCTTGCAGTCGCTTTAAGAGCTGCAAGTTCTGATTGAGTATTCTTAAGTTTAAGAGTTGCTGACTCAGAAGCAGATTTCTTGCTAGCCAAATCACTTTGAGCTTGATCGTTAGCTTTTTTAGCAGCTTCATAAGCTGCTTTTGCAGCTGCTAGATTTGCATTTGGAGATGGTTGAGATTGGTTACCTACATATGGGTTAGCAATCTTAGTTGTGTCAAAGCTACTATCAGAAGCGATAGAATTTTTATTGACATTGTTTACGTGAACGTTAAAGGCACCGGCAACAACACTAATGTCTGTACCAATGTAAGACTCACCACCATCTGCTGTAAGTCCAGAGATAGAACGGGCATGGTTCCACTCATTACCATTAAACATGAAGTCAAGCATAGCTTCATAGACATATTTCTTAATGTCGTTAAGTGTAAATGGTCCTGTCAAACCTTGCCATGTATTAAGGTTTTCACCAATACTTACACTATTAAATGACTTACCAGCACGGTCAAGGGCGGCACTATCATGTCTTTTATGAGTAATAGCTTCCCAACCCCAGTTATCTGCTACATAACCATCTGAAACACGATCAGCTGCAAGAACACTACCTTTTGAAACAGATGTTTGAGTTGTACCAAAAGCTGTACGAATTTGGTTAATCAAACTTGAAGCATACAATGACAAATCTGTAATTTGAGATTCACTAAGGTTATTCAAATCACTAATTTTAACATTTTTATCCGCTTCATTATCTTGATAACTATTGTTACCACGATCACGTTTATTAACGTTCTTCAAGACTTGTTCAGCTTGAGCTTTTTCTGCTGCGGTCGCTGTTTTAGACTCATGAATCTTAAGAGCATTGACATACTCTTGTGACACTGAGAATTTTTGACGAACATTAGCTGTTGAAGTTGTTGAAGATTCTGCTTTTTTCTTAGCTGCTTCAGCGGCTGCAAGAGCTGCTGCCTTTTCATTAGCTACTGTTTGAGCAGTCTCATAAGCTGCTTTAGCTTGGTTTGCTGCATTTTGATCTGCAGTCAATTGCCCTTCTTTAGCTGAAATAGCAGTAGCTTTTTCTTTATCAGCTGCCTGAGCGGCTGCCAATTCTTCTTGAGCTTTTTTCTCAGCTGCTGTTGCAGCATCAAAAGCTGATTGTGCTTTAGCCTGATTCGAAGCTGCCTCAGAAGCGCTAGAACCATTAAGGGCTGCTTTAGCGGCATCTACTGATTTTTGAGCATTAGCTACTTCAGTAGCTTTAGCATTGACATTAGCTTGATCTGTATTAACGACGGCTTGCTGTTTGTCTGCTGCATCTTTAGCAGTTTTTTCTGCTGATTGAGCTGTTTCGACTGCTGACTTAGCTTCCTTAGCTGCATTTTCAGCAGTAGTTACTTGACCTTGAGCGGTAGCAATAGTTTCTGGACTTGCTTCATCGGCTGCTGTTTGTGCCTTTTGCAAGTTAGCATCTGCTGTCGCTAGGTTTGCTTGAGCCTGGTTTGCAGCTGCTTCATGATTAGCAACTACTGACTCTTGTTGCGATACTGCTTGATTTGCAGCGCTGGCTTGTTCTCTAGCCGCTTCGACTTGGGCTTGAGTTGGGACAGCTTGTGTAGCTGTCGATGATACTGATGCTGTTGTTGAGGCTTGATCGTTTGTCGTTACCTCATCAGCTTTAGCAACTGTAGCAGAAACTGCAAGTGCTGCAATTCCGGCTGTCGCCAAAACCTTTTTTTATTCATAAGACGAACTCCTTTTTATGTTAAAAAAATTCACTACTATATAATAACATTTTTAATAATCCTGAAACAAGATGCTGACTCTAATTTTTTTAAAAATTTAATTATTTTTATAAGCTTTCATAGCCTGTTTACAAAAAAATCATTAAATTGTTAGTCAAAAGTAGAGTTGCTGTTTCAAAGTCCTTTTTTAGCCTTTGATTCTGCCTTATCCTTTTATTCTATCAAAACTTCGTTACAGTTTCTTAACTTTCTTTAAACGTTTTTTTGATATAATGTGTACTCATCATATGCAAATGGAGGAGCAAAGTGGCAAAAACATTAAAAACATTGAGTAACATCTTACTAGGAATGCTCTCACTGGGCTTGTCTTATTGGTTTTATAGGGAGCATCTCGAACAGTACGTTCATTACATCGCCCATTATGGCTCCTACTTTCAAGTCTTACTCAACCTAGTCATTATTGTCCTACTGAGTTACTTTGTCTACGCTTTTTTGAAACTCCTTCTGACTAGAAAGCTGAAAAAACAGACACTACTCCTACTCTACTTCATTTACTTTCTTGCTCTCTTCTACCTACTTTTCTTGAAAAACATTGGTACCCAAGGACTCTCACTTAACCCCCTTTCCTTCGCTCGGGAATTATACTGGGGCAGCCACTTCGTTCCCATCATGAACCTGTTAATGTTCATCCCTCTGGGACTCCTCTTTTCTTCACGATTGAGTAATCTCCTGCTCTGTCTCCTTACCCTTTTCTCCGTCGAATCCATTCAGTACTTCGGACATTTAGGAGTCTTTGATTTGGGAGATATCACCTTAAATATGTTAGGTATCCTTGTCGGAACTGCTATCCATCAACTCCCTCAATTTCAAACAGTTATCAAAAAGATTTTAAGTTAAAAAACTTCCAGAATTAATTTGGGAGTTTTTTTGTCCTATAGATTAATCATCGTCAGAAAGTTTTATATGAATACAGAAAAACAGCCCTCCATATCTAGAGAGCTGTTTTGAACTCGGGCTAAAATCCTAGTGAATAAAAAAACTGCCCCATCATAGAGCAGTTCCATTTTTGTGTATTCAATTGAACAAGGCCTAGGCACTTGTATCTTGAATTAACGACGAAGTCCGAGTGAGCTGATCAACTCACGGTAACGGTTAACGTCTGTGCGGCGAAGGTATGCCAACAAGTTACGACGGTGACCGATTTTTTTCATCAAACCACGGTAAGTAGCGTGGTCTTTTTTGTGTTGTTTAATGTGTTCGTTAAGGTGGTTGATTTCCCAAGTAAGGACAGCAACTTGAACCTCTACTGAACCAGTGTCACCTTCGTGACGTGCGTATTGAGCAATGATTTCATTTTTTTTCTCTTTTGAGATTGCCATGTTTTTTCTCCTTTTTTTGCTCCATCCGAGTCTTAGGATTGGCTCTCCTAAAACCAAGAAAGAGTTGGTTTGTCTTTACGACCTCTCTATTTTAGCTCATCTACTAATCTTTGTCAATCGCAAGATTTCACTGATTAAGTTTTTGAAGCTTAGACTTTTTTGGCCATTTTTGCATTCAGAAAGAATCCAAGGAAAAGTAGGAAACTTACGATAGCATAAGCTAGAAAAATCCAACTAAAACTTGGAGATATGAGTGCTAACAATTTCAAAACATAAGGGGAAATGGCTGACCCTAGGTTACACCCTAAGAGGACATAGGCTGTCGCCTTATTCAACAGATTTCTAGCAATAGACTCAGAAAGTCGGTTAAAGATAATTGTCAAAATAGTGCTATAGAAGAAACCAACACCAACTGAAGATAAAATCAAAAATCGGTAAGTTACCAGCCATTGACATCCCAAAAAGACAAACAGCTAACAAGAACATCACTATAGGCAAAAGACGATTTTTAAAAATGTCCTATAAGGGAGGCAAAACTTAGTCCAGCTACAATTCCAATTCCCTGCTCTAAACTCAGTACTAAGGCTGATTGACCACTTTCAATAGTCTTACCAGCAACTTGAAACAGAGGCACGCGCAAACTAATCGAAGAATTGATACAGATGACAAAACCTGCTAAAAGAGCCATGCCAAGAATCATACCAAGGTCTTTTTGGTTCAGAACTTGTTTTCTTTTTGTAATCTGCTTCTTCTCCACCTGCTCCATCGATGGCACAAAAAGGAGGTACATAATCAAAATCACAAAACCAAAACCATAGATAAGAAAGGCAAAGGTCCAATGAATTTTCAGTAACTGTCCAACCAAAAGGGAACAAGAAGCTCCACCAATCAACTCCATGGAGCCACGAATACCTAACATCTGAACCCGTTCTTTACCTTGATAACGTTGGCTGATAATGGCAATCGCCTTAGCATTGATAAGACCAATCCCCATTCCAAAAGCAATACGTGACAGTAAGACAAGAGGATAGGCTTGTACAAAAAAAGGAAAAATCCCAGCACTACTAAGTAAGAGCAGCCCAGTCACAATTAGCTGTCTATCACTTAGCCATTTGTCAATAAATGAATTAAGTAAGAGCATCGCGACTACGGAAAATGAAGGGACAGATACTAAAAGCTCCACTTGCGCGGCAGAAAAGGTTGGGCTATAGTAGTCCAACATAGGTGGTAACGCTGTTGAAATCGAAAAGGCCGAAATCAAGAGCAAGGATAGCCCAAGCAGGCTCATTTTTTCTAAAATTCGTGTCATAATATAGGGATAAGAACATCCTTTCCTTACTTGTCTAATAGTTATTTTTTCATTATAATCTAAGGAGACTTTAAAAAATAGGACCTAGGTCCTAAAAAAGGAGATGTATGCGTAATCATACCATAAGACCTCAACTTGACCAGGTCTTTCCACCCCCCTACCTCAACCAATTACAGAAAGTCACCTTTCAAAAGAACGATTATATTTGTACCCAAGGGCAAGCTATCACTGAGCTGACCTACATTTTATCAGGAAAGGTAAAAATTGTTCGTTCTCTCTTCAATGGTAAAGAACATATCCTAGAAACGCTCAATCAACCTCAAATATTGGGAGATGTAGAACTTATGACCAACCAACCAGCAGGATCATCAGTCATTGCTTTAGAAGATGTTCAAGCAGTTCAGCTCCCATTAAATAATAAAGAAGAACTCCTCAAAGACCCTGTTTTTCTCTACCAAATTGGACGTAACCTAGCTATGGCACTGCATAAGCAAGGTATCACTGCCTCAACGAATGCTAGCTACTCTGTCAAAGAGCGTCTGGCCACCCATATTTTGAATAGTGAAGAAGAGAATATCTTTCAATTATCGCCATCCATTTTAGCTTCCCGTTTTGGGACTAGCTATCGTCATGTACAGCGAGTCATCAAACAATTTATCGACCAGGGAATTATTGAAAAAGAGGCTTTAAAACCTATCGTATTTTAGAGAGACAAACCTTGGAAAAACTGGCTTTTATCGATTAGAAAAAGCCTCACTTTAATCCTTGATGGTTTAATTTTCAACCCTTTTGTGCTATAGTTATAAACAAGTAAATCAAAGAAAATAGAGGTAAACAAATGGACGCTCAAACCAAAATTATCCGCGCCAGCCATATGATTGATATGAATGATATCATTCGCGAAGGAAATCCAACCTTGCGTGCTGTCGCTGAAGATGTAACCTTCCCACTGTCAGACGAAGATATTATCCTAGGTGAAAAAATGATGCAGTTTCTTCGTAACTCACAAGATCCTGTTATTGCCGAAAAAATGGGGCTTCGTGGGGGAGTCGGTCTTGCAGCCCCTCAATTAGATATTTCAAAACGCATTATCGCTGTTCTCGTTCCAAACCCTGAAGACGCTGAAGGTAATCCACCAAAAGAAGCATATAGCCTTCAAGAAATCATGTACAACCCTAAAGTAGTTGCCCATTCTGTTCAGGATGCTGCTTTGGGCGATGGCGAAGGATGCCTCTCAGTTGACCGCGACGTTCCTGGTTACGTGGTTCGTCATGCTCGTGTAACTGTTGAATACTTCAACAAAGAAGGCGAAAAGCAACGTGTTAAACTCCGTGGTTACAACTCAATCGTTGTTCAACATGAAATCGACCATACTAACGGTATCATGTTCTATGACCGCATCAATAAAGACAATCCATTCGCCATCAAAGATGGGCTCTTAATTATCGAATAAAGAAAACCTCAGTAGAAATACTGGGGTTTTAGTTTGAAGATAAGGCCTTAGTGCCACTTTATAGCTAAGTCAAAGTAGAAAAAAACCGACTTTCGTCGATTCTTTTTCATTATCTGAACCTGTCCTCAGACAAGCATATTGTAAAGTGTTTCGTTACCGTGAAGGTTGATATAGCTTGGGTCAAAGGCAGAAAGACGCTCGAGAAGTCCATCATAGTCGTTCTTATCGCTAAGAGCTATACCAATGAGAACTGGGCCTTTTCCTTTATTAGCACGTTTGATGTACTCAAAACGAGTGATATCATCATTTGGTCCCAAGATATCATTTACAAATTCACGAAGGGCACCAGGACGTTGTGGGAAGTTAACCACAAAGTAATGCTTGATACCATCGTAGATAAGCGCACGTTCTTCCATCTCTGGCATACGGTTGATGTCATTGTTACCACCTGAAATGATGCAGACGATGGTTTTTCCTTTAATCTCATCTTTGATCACTTCCAAAGCTGCCACTGATGCCGCACCTGCGGGTTCTGCAATGGTACCAACCTTAGAGTACATATCAATTAGGGTTTCTGAAATCAATCCTTCATCAACTCCCAAGAGGCGGTCAACATATTTACGTGCGACTTCATAGGTCTTGACACCTACCTTTTGAACAGCAATCCCGTCCGCAAACTTATCAATTTCTTCGAGTTTTACAGGATAACCACGGTCAAAGGCAGCACGCATACTACGAGCACCACTAGCCTCAACACCAATAACCTCCATAGACGGTGCTACATCCTTGATATAGGTAGCTACACCAGAGATAAGGCCGCCACCACCTACTGGAACCAAGATACTATCGAAGGAAACACCTTCCTCTTGAGCCTGCTCATAAATTTCATAAGCAACAGTTCCTTGCCCCGCTTGGACATTATAATCGTCGAATGGATCAATAAAAGTCATCCCTTCAGACTTGGTATATTCCTGTGCTGCTTGAGCAGAAGCATCAAAGGTATCTCCCACCAATTTGATTGTTACAAACTTGCCACCAAAGAAACGGACTTGACCAATTTTTGGAGAGGTGTTGTTACTGGCATAAAGATGGTTGCCGGAATCTTCATCTCGTTACAAGTGTAGGCAACCCCCTGAGCATGGTTTCCGGCTGATGCACAAACCACACCACGCGCCTTGTCCTCATCACTCAATTGATGGATAGCATAGTAGGCTCCACGCAATTTAAAAGAGCGTACCTTTTGCATATTTTCTTTTTTAATGTAAATGGTCGCCCCGTATTTTTCAGATAAGTAGCGATCAAAATCTAGTGGTGTGCGTTCCACCACGTTTTTTAAGACTTCATTAGCCTTTACGATATCATTTGCAGTAATCATTGGCTCTCCTTTGACACAATATTCAAACTATTTCTATTGTATCACAATTTTCAGAAAAAATAGCAGCCAGTATAAAGAAAACTCCTTGTTTACACAAAGAGTTCTACTTATTATTTATCAACTTTTTTTGACATCAAGAAGTTACGAAGAGCTGCAAGGGTTGCCGCACCTGCAAGGACAATAGCTGTAAGGATAGCTACAGCATGTTCTCCCCACTTGTGAGATTTTGCTGTTTTAGCAATTGTAGCCTTAAGATCTTCAGTTGTTCCTTTTTCACCTGCTTGCGTCGTTGTCTTACTTGCAAGGTTAAGATCTTGACTACCATTGTATGTGTTATCTGACGAAGCTGTATTGACAAGGTCTTGACGGCTACTGCGAGTATAGCTGACATTTGTTGTAATGCTATCAATCATCTCAACAATATTTCTGATTGTTGTTGCATCATACAAGCCTCCCTCAGTATCTTTCAAGATAGATACTGCTAATTTTTCAATAGAAACTTCTGAAGAAGCTGCTACCATAGAGTGAGATTCTGAGCTTGCTGTTTCTGAATATCTTGCATAGTTGCTAAAGAGTGATGCTGCTTCTGTAATCGTTTCAGAAGTACTTGGTAAGGTTTCTGAGACGCGAGGAGCTACAGAGAGTCTATTCCAACTATTGATGTTTTCTGATAGTCCATCAAGGACGACTTCCTCTGATGTGCTTACTGTTTCTGAAATCGCCGAAGTCACTTCTGAAGTGCTCACTTGACTTTCTGATTCTGTCAATGAAGCCACTGGTTCAACTACTACATGTGATTCTGAAATGGCTGTCGTCTTAGATACTGAGTTGTCATCTTTCTTATCATGTGCGGTCTCTGACACAGCTATCGCCACTGGAACAGCTGCTGAGTTTACCAACTCGTCAACTGATGGTGCTGGTTTAGTTGTTTCATCGAGTTTAGGAGCTTCAACAGATGGTTTCTTATCAGTTGGAGACTCTGAATCTTTGTTTACTGTTGTATTTTCTGATTTAGCTGTTTCTGAGCTTGCTTCAGATGTTACGGTATTATCTACTTTCTTACCAGCTTGGTTAGTAACTGGTTTCAAGATAACTGGTTCTACCGGTGTTGCTGTTGTGTCTTCCTTGATATAGAGCATGTTCCAAAGAGTTAGTTTAGGAACTGAAATGACAAGCACTGGTTGACCATTTTCATCTGTTTCAAGACTTGCTTGTGCCTTCTTCATGTTTGAAGTTGCCCAATCATCTGGTGACGTCACATAGACTTGATTGGCAATTTTAGCAGCTTCTTGAGCTGTTTACCTGCTAGGCTAAGACGAACTGTGAGATTTTCTTGTGCGTCCGGTGTTTTATTGTCCGCATAACCTTCTTCATTATGCCAGCCCGCATTGATGCCCATCATGTTAATCATTTGAACAGTTGAGAAACCTTTTCCTGATTTAGCAAATGTCCAAACTTGATTTCCTGTCACACCAAGAGCATCTTTAGAAAGGATTTCACCAGAAGCATTCTTGGTAGATACAGACTGAGTGCTGTTAGTCACACCCTCACCACGGAGAAGATTTTCATAAGCAGTGATAAACTGTTGGTAATTGTAAAGCTTACGAATAGTGTCCCTAGCTACACTGAGGTATTGCGTTGGGTAATAAGCACTTTGAAGAACGTTAAGGGCTGCATTAGCATTGGCAAGGGCTGCAATGGACATGTGATAGCCACCGGCTGCAGCTACTGTCGCATCTACGAGAAGTGTCGCATCAGCTTGCAATGGTTTACCAGCAAGGGCATCTTTACCCGCACCGTTAGTTGCTTTTCCGCCAGGAACAGTATAGTCAATACCTGGTTCTTCCATGTAGGCACCAACGATAAGTGATTTACCAGTTTTATTGCGTACCATATCGATACGTGCTTTCAAATCACCATAGGCAACCTGCATACGTCCTGGAATAACTGAACCACCGTTTGTCCAAAGCTCATTATACACAACATCTTGACGTGCCTTGGCTAGTTTATCATCATTACCACCATTAACATCATTGATTGTGATGTAGTACTTTTCACCGATGAGGTCTTTCATGGCATTAATAAATGACGCATATGAATCAGACATCATGTGTGAGTCAGCCTCGTCTGTGCTGTTACGGTGCTCATAATCAGTCACACGGTTGTCACCAATTGTATCACCTTGCCAACCATCGAATCCCATACGATCCATAGCTGATTTCATGACACCTGCGATGTATTTTTGCCAATCTGGATTCGCCGGATCATAGTAAACTTGAGTTGGGTTATCACCGATAGTGTAAGTCATCGGTTCACCCTTCTTACCAAAGCTATCGTAGAAGTTATAAGCTAAAGCAGCAAGTGGAAGGGCTGGATTCTTTGGATTTGAATCTGCTGAAATCATGTTATAAAGCATGGCAACAGCACCTGACTTATGAACTTGGTCAACCAATTCTTTAACAGCCTTAGTGTCAACCTGAGTATGACTCCAGGTATTCCATTTTTGAACAAAGCTATCGACACCTTCTGGGAAAGGATCTGTAGCTTCATTATAAGCATCATAGAAGAAATATGAGTTAATATTCATAGACTTCATGAGCTCAAGCTCTTTACGGTAGGCTTCAAGATTTTTAACAAGAATACTGTTTTGATCAGTTGGCGAACCTGCTACGATACCGTAACGTGGGAAAACTGTCCAATCATCTTCAACAGACAAGCCAGCACGCTTGCTTGACAAAGTACTACCTGATTTATCGTTGACACTGATTGTCACCAAGTAACCTGTATTGTTTGTCAACCACTCTGACGCTACTGTCAAGTTTGAAACCTTAGCTGAAGCTCCTGCCGCTAGCGTAAGGTCAACGTTATCTTGACCGATGATTTCTGAAGCATGTTGAAGTGTCAAGTTGACAGTCATCGTCTTAGTTTCTGCTGTTGGATTAGACACAACAACGGAATAATTAATATCACCATCTGTCTTGCTATAGGCTGCTTTTGTTGTTTCTGGATCTGTCAAGTAAGCATCACCATTCAAGTTTTGCTCTGTCACTTCTGTAACTGGTGTTACTTGAGCAGTTGAATGGCGTCCTGCTTCAGTAGCATTATCAGATGATGATGTGATGGTTTCCACAGCAGCTGACTCAGGAGCTAGTGCTTCACTGGCTACAAGCGTTTCTGAGCTAGCACTTTCTGCTGGCACAGTTTGTGAAAAGATTGTAGAAGCTGTCGCTGTTGTTGCAGTATCTGTCGCAACAGTAGCAGATGATGGACCTACTTCTGTTGTCGCTACTGGAGCAACGGCCTCAGTTGGTACCACCACCAAGTTATCTGCTTCAGTTGTAATAACTGGTTTTGTTGCTTCTGAACTGACCACATTATCTGCCTTGGCGACCTGATTAATCCCTAGGACACCACCGGCGACAAACAAACCTGATAATAATTTAGTTGACGCTACTTTCTTTGACATATCTCTCTATCCCTCTAAAAAGTTTAAATCACCTCGGCGTTTCAAATTATCACTATTTGTATTTGCATGCTGTAAACTCGAGTTATTTTTAGTTTCATAAAAATCGCTTGGTGTTTCTTATGAAACTAATGTTAACTTAATCTTTTTTGTAAGACAAGGGAATTTCCGGTAATCCTCGTAAACGGTAATTTTTTCATCATGAATGGTCAGGTTTTTTCAGAAATTTGAGAACAACATTTTCTAATTTCATTAAATATTCACTTGATTCAGTCTACTTAAAATGACAAAAATAAATCCCAAATAATGAAAATCCATCACCTAAATAATTCCTGCGATGAGAATAAAAAACCACCTCTCACACAAGGCGAGAAATGGTTTGTTTATCGATTTTTAGTATCTAAAATAATGGTCACAGGTCCGTCATTAACCAGACTAACCTGCATATCTGCACCAAAGCGGCCTCTTTCTACAGGAACATGAGTTGACAAGGATTGGTTGAAATCGTCATAGAGCTGGCTAGCCATGTCGGGCTTTGCAGCACCCGTAAATGCTGGTCGATTCCCCTTTTTCGTATCTGCAAAAAGCGTAAACTGAGAAATCGACAAAATCTGGCCACTAACATCCTTAACAGAAAGATTCATCTTGCCATCTTCATCTGAAAAAATGCGCATATTGACAATCTTACGAACTGCATACTCTAGGTCCTCTTTGGTGTCCTCGGGACCAACTCCGACCAAGAGTAAGAGCCCCTGCTTAATAGCGCCAACCGTACAATCCTCAATAACCACAGAGGCACTTTGAACACGCTGAATTACAATCTTCATCGCAGAAACTCCTTACCCATTCGTACGTTTAACACTGTAAACGTCAGGAATAATTTTAATCTTATCCACAAGACCAGTCAATTCAATAAGGTTTGCAATTTCAAAGCTAACGTGAATATTGGCAAACTTCATGTCCTTAGTTGGTTGCGCATTGACCGTAGCAATGCTCTTGGTCGTATTTGACAAGATTTGAAGAACATCATTCAACAGACCAGAACGGTTAAGGCCATAGATGTCAATCTCTGCCAAATAAGATTTATTGGCATTACGTTCATCCCACTCCACTTCGATTAAACGTTGCTCATAACCTTCTTGACTCTTGATATTATTACAATCGGAACGGTGAATAGCAATTCCACGGCCCTTGGTGATATAACCTTCAATCTCATCTCCAGGTACTGGGTTACAGCACTTAGCGATACGCATGAGGAGACCTGAAGCACCTTGAATGATGACGCCATTTTCACTCTTAACCTTGAGAACTTCTTTCTTCTCAGTCTTAACTTCGCCACCGTTCATTAGCTCTTCAGCTTCAGCTTTTGCCTTCGCACGCTCTTCCTCACGGCGTTCTTTTTCTGTCAAACGATTGAAAACAGCAGCAGCACTAATTTCACCAAAACCAACAGCGGCATAGAGAGCTTCTTCACTACGCACACTCATACGGGGGAGAATTTCCTCAATATGTTTCTTGTCTAGGTACTTATTGGCAATATAGCCATGCTCTTGGAAGTAGGCAATCAAAAGCTCACGACCCTTGGTGATAGAGGCTTCCTTGTCCTGATTTTTAAAGAATTGACGAATTTTATTTCTGGCCTTGGTGGTCTTAACCATCTTAATCCAGTCACGGCTAGGACCAAAGGAATTGGCATTGGTGACAATCTCAACCACATCACCTGTCTTGAGTTTGGCAGTCAAGGGAACCATACGGCCATTAACCTTAGCACCTGTAGCCTTCTCACCGACTTGGGTATGGATGGCATAGGCAAAGTCAATAGGTCCTGAATCTTTAGGCAATTCCTGAACAGCACCATTTGGCGTAAAGACATAAATACGCTCTGAGAAGATATCCTCCTTAACAGAGTCAACGAACCCCATAGCATCACCATTTGAGGCATCTTGAAGTTCAACAAGATCTTTAATCCAGTTCATTCCCAAAGCAGACTCTTTCGAATCTACCTTGCCCTTGATACCTTTCTTGTAAGCCCAGTGAGCTGCAACCCCGTATTCGGCAACTTGGTGCATTTCCTTGGTACGGATTTGGATTTCAATAGGTCCTTTTGGCCCATAAACCGTTGTATGGATAGACTGGTAACCATTGGATTTAGGATTAGCAATATAGTCTTTAAAACGGCCAGGCATCGGACGCCAGAGCTCATGGATGTATCCCAACATGGCATAAACATCACTATGCGTCTCCATAACACAACGGATGGCAATCAAATCATAGATTTGATCAAAGCGCTTTTTCTTGTCGCGCATCTTACGATAAATAGAGTAGATATGTTTTGGACGACCATAAACATCACCAACAAGTCCTTGTTCAGCTGTATAGGTCTTAATTTTATCGACAATCTCGTCCACAAGTTCCTCACGCTCACGACGTTTTTCCTTCATCATGTGAGAAATCTTGTAGAATTCCACCTCATTAAGGTAACGGAAGGCCATATCTTCCAGTTCCCATTTGATACGGCTAATACCTAAACGGTGGGCCAAAGGAGCATAGATTTCCATAGTTTCACGAGAAATGCGCTCTTGCTTATCCTTACGAAGATGCTTAAGGGTACGCATATTGTGCAAACGGTCGGCCAATTTAACCAAGATGACACGGATATCCTTAGACATGGCCATAAGCATCTTACGGTGATTTTCGGCCAACTGCTCCTCGTGGGACTTGTACTCAACCTTACCAAGCTTAGTAACACCGTCCACGATATTTCGTACATCTGTACCAAAATCCGCTTCCAAATCATCAAGCGTTTTTTCGGTGTCTTCAACGACATCGTGTAAGAAACCACAGGCTACTGTCACTGCATCAAGATGGAGATCTGCCAAGATACCTGCCACTTGAATAGGGTGAATAATATAAGGTTCTCCTGACTGACGAGATTGCCCGCTATGAGCATCTGTCGCATAATGCCAGGCTTTTTCAACTAATTTCAAATCATCTGCTGACATGTAGGCCGAGCAAATGTCTAAAATTTCTTCTCCTGTTACATTTTTATCTTTAGCCATGATTTCTTCCTTCGCTTCTTTTAATAACCTTTATTTTATCACTTTTACAAGTAAAGAAAAAGAGCTAGATAGGCAATTCTTAAGCGCAAGGAGCTAACTTGAAAAGCACAATATCTTGTGTTAGAATGATTGAACAAACACAAGATATAGATAGAAAGAGGACGCTTATGTCTCAACTTACCCTCGTTTATATTAGTCTAAGCGGTAATACCCAAAGCTTTGTCAAACGTATGTCTGACTATCTGTCCCTCAACCACGGGATTGAATGTCGCCAAATCAATATTAAAGAGCTTAATCATGAAACCTTCCAAGTAGATGAACCCTTTGTCGCACTCTTGCCAACCTACCTTGAAGGAGGAAATGGCGTTGACAATGGAGATGTTGAAATCCTAACCACTCCACTGGGTGACTTTATCGCAGCCCATGACAATCACAAACGTTGCTTTGGTATCATCGGCTCTGGTAACCGTAACTTCAATAACCAGTACTGCCTAACCGCCAAACAGTACAGTCAACGTTTTGGCTTCCCAATGTTGGGAGACTTCGAGCTACGCGGTACACAGTCCGATATCGAACGTCTGGCACCTATTATCCTAGAAGCCCAAAAGAACTTTAACCAACGCTAAAACTAGAGCAAAAAAGCCCTGATCGGGGCTTTTTCTCTTGATTAATTTTCTTCGTGCTTTTTGATTCCAAAGAATCCAGCCAAGGTCACAAGAACCATACCAGCTATAGTTGCTGACATAGATTCATCTGAACCAGTGTTTGGCAAGGTCTTAGCTGGGCTTGAACCTTCAGTCTCTTGTGCTTGAGCTTGAGGCAAGATAACGACTTGAGCATTTGACAACTGGATAGCTGAAGCAGGGTTAGCCACGCTAGCAACTGCTGTAGTATTTGGTGTTACACGCTTAGTTTGATCTACCGTCTCAACACCTTTTGGTGACTTATCAGATTCTTTCTTAGTCATATCCTCAACTTGATTTGCCTTTTCCTTAACAACCAAACGATACTCTGCAAATCCTGCTTGTGTTGATGGTCCTACATAACTAATGGCATCCTGACCAGCAAGGTGGGCACGCGCATTGTCAGATGAGGCAAAACGGATATCTGCATTCGTGATATTAGGGACGAAACTCCAATTTCCATCGGCACTCGGATTAATCGTTTTCTCGCTGACAATATAGTCAATGATGGCCTGACGATTCTCAAGATTGAGGAGACGTTTTTCTGCAGCATCTTTAACACCAGGGAAGTTACCAGTCGCACGATAGTTGTTAGTCACGACAAGGAAAGTCTGATTCAAATCAATAGGTTTACCTTGATAAGCCAAGTCACGAACACGACTAGCGTCTGGATTAACCAACTTACCTTCGCGATCGTATTTGTTAGGTTGTGTCAAATCGAATTTATAAGTCACCCCATCAATCACATCGTAATTGTATGAGCGATAGCTACTGTTAATGAGTTGCTGTGGTTCTTTACTGTTAGGATCAATTTGATTGAACTGTCCTGCAGACATTTCCAACCATTCTTTGATTTGTGCTCCAGTCACCTTGAGTAGGGCAGTAACATTGTCGTAGAGGTAGAGGTCCGCGACGTTCTTAATGGCCAATGGACCAGCTGGGATATCGGTATAGTAGGTCGCATCCCCACGAGTCCCTGCCTTGAAAGGTGCAGCTGCTGAGAGGAGTGGAAGATTTTCATCTGCTGTTCCCGCTACTTGTTTTTTAGCATACCATAGTTGTGCATTATTAACTATTTGAATAGATGGATCATCCTGAACCTGAGCAAAGTAGCTAGTAATTGGTGCTGTAGTCTCACCAACTTCCTTACGAACATAGTTGATTGTTCCATTATGGTCATGAGCTGCCATGTCAATTAAGTCCTTGTCCGCAACATCTGACTTAGTATCAATCTTTTCAAGCTTAGCCTTACTATTGACAACTTTCCATTACCATCTGTGTAAGTCAATTTGACATCCATGATACCTAGATGATCTCCGAATTTACCAGCCATAATCACAGGTTTCCCATTGATGAGACCATTGACATCATCTACACCAGGGTATTTCGCATAAAAACTTGTGCCATCACCATTTGGGAAATCCGCATGAGAGTGCCCTGTCGCAACAGCATCAACGCCTTCGATACCAGCAATTTGGTAACCTTCATTTTCCTCGTTCTTAGTGTATTCATTGTCACCAATACCAGAGTGAGCAGCAACAAGAATATAGTCAGCTCCTGCAGCCTTCATCTTAGGAACGATAGCCTTAACAGCCTCCATTGGATCATCAACGGTTACCTTACCTTCAAGGTTGGCCTTATCCCAAACCAAAATTTGTGTTGGAAGGACACCAGTAATACCGATTTTTAGTGTTACCTGTTTGCCGTCCGTATCGGTAAAGGTCTTGTTAACAATCTTATAAGGATTGTAATAGTAATCACCAGTCTGAGCATTACGCACATTAGCATTGATAATGTTAATCTTAGCAGCCTTAACCATACGATCCAAAAATTCTAGGCCATAGTTAAACTCGTGGTTTCCAAGCGTTTCGGCGTCATACCCAAGCATCTCGAAAGCCTTGTACATAGGGTGAGTCTCACCTTGGGCAACAGGATCAATCAAAGCCTTATAAGTCCCAAAAGGAGTTCCCTGAATCGTATCCCCACTGTCCACTAAAACCGTATTGGGATTGGTTTCACGGGCTTTTTGATAAGGACAGCCGTTTTAGACAAACCAACTGTTTGAGACGGCTTATCTTGATAATAATCATAGTTAACCAAGTTGGTATGAAGGTCTGTTGTTGACAAAATCTGCATATCAACGGTCTGCCCCTCATGAGCAGGCTCTGTAACAGTTTCGACCTGTACTGGCACTGCTGGTGTCACCTGATTGGCATTTGTCAAAACAGCACTGGCTTCTTGACTTGCTTGGTTCGTTGAGGTATTAGCTGATGGCTCTGTAGACGCATTTGTCGCTACTGTTGTTGGTGTAGCAGAGACAGTCTCTGTTCCTCCTTGAACAGCTGTCCCAGAAGTTCCTTGTCCTGATACTACTGATGCACCACTATCTGCCACAGTTTCCGTAGAAGTAGTTGATACAGGTGCCGTTGCTTCATCGGCTTGCCCTACGACTTGTGGCACAGTCAAGAGAGCAAAGAGGCCCAAAACCACAGCGGATTGAGTCACATAACGATTCGTTTTCATTAAAAATCTTCCCCTTTTATAAAGATAATACAATTATATTAAACCTAAATAAGATTATCAACTTTTTTAGAAATGCTCTATTCGTCATACAAAACCAATGACAAGATTCAATCTTAGCTTAAAAGTGTCAAATACGAAAAAGTTGGAACAAGGCCAACTTTCTCTTATTTATTCAATTCTAGGGCATAACTCACACTACTCAAAGCGTAGAGAGGAGAGCCGTTTCCGTCCGCATAATACGCGGTCCAAGGCCAATTTTAACGCCACCAGCTTCTTCAAATGCATCAATCTCAGACGGAGAAATACCACCTTCTGGTCCAAAGATAAAGAGAATTTTCTGACCATTCTCTACCTGAGCCAACTCACGAGCTAAAGTAGCCAACTCCCCTGCTTTGGCTGTTTCCTCATAGGCGATAAAAATCTTATCAAAATTATCTAATTCTGATAGAAATTCTCCCTTCTTCTCGAACAATCTAACTTCTGGAACACGATTACGCTTGGATTGTTCTGCAGCTCCCAGAGCAATCTTGGCAAGCTTATCTTCCTTCTTGGCAGCTTCTTACCATCCCACTTGACCACAGACCAGTCGGCAGGGAAGGACCAAATAGCCTGAGCTCCAAGCTCTGTTGCCTTTTGTGTCACCAACTCTAGCTTATCTCCCTTGGGAAAGCCAGAGGCAATGGTTACAGATACAGGCATCTCAACATTATCATTTAAGTCTTCAATCACTTCAAAGACATGATTCTCACGATCAGTCACACGTGCAAGACGCTTGATACCGTCTTCAAAAACCAAGACAACCTGATCATCCTCTGTTAAACGCATAACGTTAAACATATGCTTCACAGTATCCTTGTCTTTGATGATTACTGGATTTTCAACTTGCCCCTTTATAAAATACTGTTGCATTTAGCCTCCGATCACACCTGAAATATCATCTGTCTTCTTGAAGACACAAGCATTCCACTCTCCCTGAACCATGTGAGTTTCTAGGAAGAAACCAGCTTTCTCAGCCGATGCACGTACCATATCCCATTTTTCAGAGATAATCCCTGACATAATCAAATAACCTTCATCCTTAACCAAACGGTAAGCATCTTCCGTCAGATGGATGAGAATATCCGCCAAAATATTAGCCACGATAACATCAGCTTCTTGAGTTACACCCTTCAAAAGATCACCTGCCGCAACGTGGATATTTTCCATGCCAGGATTCATATCAATGTTTTCCTGTGCCACTCGAACCGCCACATCGTCAAGGTCATAGGCATAGATTTCCTTAGCTCCAAGAAGAGAGCTAGCAATCGAGAGGACACCCGAACCAGTCCCCACATCAATCACCGTCTCACCACCACGAAGCACCTGTTCGAGTGCAAAAAGACTCATCTTAGTTGTCGGGTGTGTTCCTGTCCCAAAGGCCATACCAGGGTCTAGCTTGATAATCTTCTCACCTACTGATGCCTCATAATCCGTCCATGATGGTACGATAGTCAAATCGTGGGTAATACGAGCTGGTTCATAGTACTTCTTCCAATTCTCAGCCCAGTCTTCTTCAACCAATTCTTGAGTCGCCAAGTGAATATCTCCAGTTTCAAGACCAAAATCCGTTAACTCAGCCAAACGCTCATTGACTTGCTTAGTAATAGCCTCGATATCTGCTGACTCCGGATAGTAAGCCGTAATTTTAACCGTCTCAACCTGTTCAACCTCAGGATAAAGCTCACCAAAACGGTCCGCATTTTCCAAATAATCTGCACTATCATCAATAGCCACACCTTGACTACCAGATTCAATTAAAATATTAGAAGCCGCCTCTTCGACCTCACGATTAACCTCAATCGTTAGTTCTTGCCATTTGTCCATATATTTTATCAACCTATATAAGAGATTCAGTCGAAGAACTGAACCTTCCTTTCTATTTCTCTATCATTTTTTTCATGTAGACCATATCCATACCTTCTTTTTCAGGTTCGATATGGGTTTGACGATAGCCGTTTTTCTCGTAGAATGTGACCATGCCTGCATCCTGTAACACCGTACACAAATCCCATTGTGTGGCAGTTGGAAATTCCATTTCTAGCAATCTCAGACCCTCAGAGCCATAACCTTTCCCTTGATACTGGGGCAAAATCGCTGCCGTTCCCAACCAAGCTTCCGTTAATTCTTCATTGGTCTGAACTCGTAAAAATCCGATCTTCTCTTCGTTGTCTTTCACAAAGTAGTAATAGCTATTGGGACGCTCTACCAGTTTCCACTTGATTCGTTCGCGATCCTCTAGATAGGGGTCATATTCATCTTGGTATTTGTCATAGACTGCCTTAAAACTGGCCCTTTGAATGGCAATAATCGTTTCTAAATCTTCTGCTCTGACTCTCTCAAGTGTTATCATCATTTCTTCTCCACATAATCACGTACTCGTTCCTGCAACTGGGGAATGACACCTTCTGCTTTTATAAAAGTCCTCTACAGGCATTAGTTTAAATTCCTGCCCCTCGTCACCAAAACGAATCTCACGATACTGCTCTTGGCTAATTCGGCCAACCACAAAGACAGCTGACCTATCTTTATCCAACATACTAGGATAGATTTTCGACCAAATAATCGATTCCTCTTTCAGAGCCAATCCAAGCTCCTCCCAGACCTCACGTTGAAGACATTCAAGAGGCGTTTCTTGACCTTCTCTTCCACCACCTGGCAACTCCCACATATTTGGCCAAGGAATATCCGGTTTATTATCTCTGAGAATGACCAAAATACTTTGCTCTACGAGTAAGGCAGCCTTAACACCTGTAAAATCAAACTGATTTTTTAAATAAGCATCCATCCCTTTTCGCTCCCTTTAATACCTCGGATAAGCAAAAAATTCCTTCTCTTCGAGTTGATCTTTCCCTTTTTCGAAAGCTTCTTTGTCCCAAACCAAACCAAATTCCTCAGGTCCATCATCAGATAGAAATCCATCAAGTCACTCAATCCTTCTGTTGCCACCTCATTTAGGGTTTCTGCAAAATAGGCCAAAAACTCACGAGATAGACCTTTCTTAGGTTCATATGGGATTGTCACTAGGTAGTCCTCTTCATCAAAACGTGATTTTGCTGGATTGTAAAAGAGTACGTAGTCTTCAAAAATAACATCTTCATCAGATACTTCACCCTTATCATCAATAGTCTCCACATTGCTACTGTTTTGTGCTTCTAGGATAAAGGTTACTTCCACAGCGTGATTCTTTTTATCCCAGTCCATCGCAAAATCAGAGTCCAGGTGCTTATCCAATTCTTCTTCTAATACTGACAAAAAGCCGAATTTAGCCATTTGTTTTCCTCGTTCTTTCTTATTATTCCCTTTATTTTAGCATAAAAGGAGCCAATAAAAAACAGAGTAGGCTGTCCCACTCTGTCCTAGTTTATTATTTAGCATTTTCAACCGCTGCTGTCACAAAGGCAGTGTAAAGTTCTTCAGCATGGTTTGGACGGCTATGGTATTCTGGGTGGTATTGTGCTGCCACAAAGAATTTCTTGTCTGGGATTTCTACAACTTCCATCAAACGATTATCTGGTGACACACCTGAGAATACGAATCCCTCAGCCTCAAACTGTTCACGGAACTTAGTATTAAATTCATAACGGTGACGGTGACGACGTTGAACAACTTCTTGGTTGCCATAAGCTGCAGCAGCCTTAGAACCTGGTTTCAACTTACATGGGTAAAGACCGAGACGAAGAGTACCACCCATGTCTTCAATGTCAATTTGATCACGCATAATATCGATAATTGGATATTTGTGTTTGGATCAAGCTCAGCTGAATTAGCGCCATCCAAGTTAAGTACATGACGAGCAAACTCAATACATGTCAATTGCATGCCAAGACAGACACCCAACATTGGCACATCATTTTCACGCGCATAACGAATAGCTTGAATCTTACCTTCAGTACCACGTTGACCGAAACCACCAGGCACGATGATACCATCAGCATCAGCCAAACGAGAGGCAACATTTTCAGCGGTCAAATCATTAGCATTGACCCAGTCAATATCAATAGCAGTATCATTTGCCAAACCAGAGTGTTTAAGTGCCTCAACCACTGACAAGTAAGCATCATGAAGCTCCACGTACTTACCAACAAGGGCAATCTTAGTTGTCTTCTTAAGATTAAGTACCTTATCAACCATAGCAGACCATTCTGTCATATCTGCAGCTGGAGCATCTAGTTTCAAATGATCACAAACGATTTGATCCATACCTTGAGCCTGCATATTAAGTGGCACTTGATAGATATGTTCCACGTCGAGTGATTCGATAACAGCCTCAGGTGTAACATCACAGAACTGAGCCAATTTATTCTTGATTCCTTGACCAGCAGGTTGTTCTGTACGAATAACCAACATATTTGGTTGGATACCCAAACCACGCAATTCCTTAACAGAGTGTTGCGTTGGTTTTGTCTTCATTTCACCAGCAGCCTTCAAATAAGGAAGAAGCGTTGTGTGGATATACATAACGTTGTCAGAACCAACATCAGCCTTCATTTGACGAAGTGCTTCAAGGAATGGGAGACTTTCAATATCCCCAACCGTACCACCAACTTCAGTGATAATGACATCTGAATCAGTCGTTGTCGCTGCACGCTTAATCTTGTCTTTCAAAGCATCTGTGATATGCGGAATCACCTGAACAGTCGCACCAAGATACTCCCCTTTACGTTCCTTACGCAAAACTTCGCTATAAATCTTACCAGTAGTCACGTTAGAGTATTTATTAAGATTGATATCAATAAAACGTTCGTAGTGACCAAGGTCAAGGTCAGTTTCAGCACCATCATCAGTAACATAAACTTCACCGTGTTGGTAAGGACTCATTGTCCCTGGGTCAATATTGATGTAAGGATCGAATTTTTGAATCGTTACCTTAAGACCACGATTCTTAAGCAAACGTCCAAGACTTGCAGCTACAATCCCTTTACCAATTGAAGATACCACACCACCAGTGACGAAAATATATTTTGTCATGTTAACTCCTTATAATATAATTCAAAACAACTACAGATAGTAGATTGATTACCCACTCAGATAATCACGATAGCCCTTTCCTAGTACCTGATGGGAGCGGTGCAAATTACCTCACCTTAGACAAGTCCAGTAAATGACTAAAAACAAAAATGACCCCCAAGAGTTTCACTCTGGGAGCCTTAATCATGACCTCTTCAAAAGAGGTGCCCGATAAATAGTCTAAACTATCCAAGACCATTTGTCAATGAAAACTTAGTCGTTTGACTCATCCTCATAGTCATCGTCATCATCTTCTTCTGACAACTCAACATCATCCAAATCATCATCTGGAATAATTTCATTCAACTCAGAGTCATAAGATTCCACTTCGGCTTTCTCATCATCTTCGCTATCGTCGTCATATTCAAGACTATCAGAATCAGGTGTGAAGTTTCGTCTTCTGGATCATCGTCATTATAATCGATGGCATCTTCATCACCATCCATGAAGGCATTAACTTTCTTGTTCTTACGTTTTGGTGCATTTTCATCAGTATCTTCCAATGTGATGACCTCTTCATCGATTTCATCAATTGCATACCATGAACGCAAGCCCCATTTGTTATCACCTAGTGGAATGAAACTTCCATCCGTATTCAAATCTGAATAAAAGAATGGCAAAGCATTGCGGATATCAGCATCCGATTTTTCTAAGTAATTTTGAATTTCATTGACCAAATCATTGAAATACATTTCATTATCACGACCACGTGTTTCTAAGATAGCACGGGCCACTTCAATCATTGATAATTCACTTTTTTCTTGTCCAGCAAATACGTCTAGTTCCAAAGTGGTTCTCCTTCATTCTTACTCAAGCTAGTTTCCATCAGAAATAGCTCAGCAATCAATTTTTCGCTACCTTTTATTTTACGCTAAAAAGAGTCAATAGTCAAAGCATTTATAGAAGAAAAAATCAAGTCTCAACAGAAACTTGATTTTAGTCATATTATTTAACTTTTGCTGTGCTTGTGATAACTTCAACAGCTTTCTTCATAGTGATATCGTGTTTAAGCATTTCAGGTGAAAGAAGTGCAGAAACTTGTGATACTTCCATGTTGTACTCAGCTGCAAGATCATTGATTTCTTTTTGGATTTCTTCTTCTGTAGCGTCGAATCCTTCAGCAGCAGCAACAGCTTCGATAACAAGGTTAGTTTTCACACGTTTGTCAGCGTCAGCTTCATATTGTTTGTGAAGATCTTCTTGAGTTGTACCAGTGATTTGGAAGTACATTTCAGGAGAGATACCTTGACGTTGCATGTTACCCATGAATTCGTTCATAGCACGGTGAACTTCGTCTTCAACCATTTCTGCTGGCAATTCAACGATTTCAGCGTTTTCAACAGCCAAATCAAGTGCAGCACCTTCAACAGCGTCATCATATGCGATTTCTTTAGCTGCTTCAAGTTCTTTACGGTATTTAGCTTTCAACTCATCAAGAGTTTCAACTTCATCGTCAAGATCTTTAGCCAACTCATCATCAAGAGCAGGAACTTCTTTAGCTTTAACTTCGTTAACTTTAGTAACAAATACAGCAGCTTTACCTGCAAGATCAGTAGCTTGATAGTCTTCTGGGAAAGTTACTTTAACTTCTACTTCATCACCAGCTTTTGCTCCAACCAATTGGTCTTCGAATCCTGGGATAAATTGACCTGAACCAAGTTCAAGAGAGTGGTTTTCACCTTTACCACCGTCAAATTCAACACCATCTACTGAACCAACAAAGTCGATAACAACAGTGTCGCCATTTTCAGCTGCACCTTCTTTAACGACCAATTCAGCCAAGTTTTTTTGCGTTCGTTTTTCAAGCTTAGCATCAACTTCTTCATCAGTAACTTCTTTAGAAGCTTCAACTGAAACTTCAAGATCTTTATATGCACCAAGTTTTACTTCAGGTTTTGTAACAACTTCTGCAGTAAGTGTCCAATCTTGACCTTTTTCAATTGATTTTACATCAATTTTTGGTTGTGCAACAACATCAAGACCAAGTTCAGCAATCGCTGCTTCATAAGCTGCTGGAAGAATTGCATTCAAAGCATCATCGTAAAGAGCTTCTTCACCAAATTTTTTTTGGTTAAATACGGCACGAGGCATGTGTCCTTTACGGAAGCCTGGAGCGTTCAAATTCTTTTTTTAACCTTGTTAAACGCTTGATCCAAAAGCTGGTTGAATTTTTATCTTGACCGATAGTGAATGTCACCACACCACGGTTAGTGGCTGTGTTTTTCAAATGATACAGACATGTAGTCATTCTCCTTAAAATTTTTTATAGATACAGTTTAGTTTACCATATTTCAAAGCCTTTTAAAAGTTTTTTTCTCCAATTTAATCACAAGAAAATCGTTAGGAACTGCTACTTTTTCAAATTTTTGATAAACTAAAGCTATGAATATTTTACAAAGATACATCCAACAATTTAATTTTGAAGAGACCCTAATGGTACTCATTACAAAAGGGATTAAGCTCCTCATTCTTCTCATCATCTTTCTTCTTAGTAAGAAGATTATCAACTTCCTTTTTAAACATACAGTTGGACGCTCTCTAGCTTGGACAATTCAAACACCTGCTCGACAAAAAACCATTGAACGTTTACTACACAATTGCATGAACTACGTGCTATACTTTTTCCTTGTTTACTGGCTTCTTAGTATCCTTGGGGTTCCAGTATCTAGCCTCCTTGCTGGTGCAGGACTTGCTGGGGTTGCTCTTGGTCTAGGAGCTCAAGGCTTCCTATCAGATGTCGTTAATGGTTTTTTCATCTTGTTAGAAAACCAATTTGAAGTCGGTGACTCAGTTGAAGTAGGACCCGTTACAGGCCTTATTTCAACCGTAGGTATTCGAACTACTCAAATTCGAGGATTTGATGGAACTCTCCACTTTATACCTAACAGAAATATCACAATTGTATCCAACAAATCTCGAGGGGATATGAGAGCTCAAATTGATATCCCAGTCTATCCGTCAACCGATATCAATAAGGTGACAAGCATCATCCAAGAAGTAAATCAAGAAAACATTGAAAACTATCCTCAAATCTGTGGAGCACCAAATATCATTGGATTAAGCACAACTCCTTCTGGACAACTGGTATTTCGTATTGATATCTTTACAAAAAATGGACAACAAACTCATATCTATGCAGACTTCTTGAAACTTTACCAGGAAGCCCTAATCAAAGAAAATATTGAACTTCCAAGATTTATTGGAAACCCTATAGCAGTAAAATAAATTCATTACATTAAAAACACTTCAAAAGATAGATAAGATGAATCTACTTTCGAAGTGTTTTTTATTCATATTAAACAATATTGCCAGTCAAGGTTCTATATTAAGAATTAATCATCTTCATTGTAAGGATCAAAATCAACCATCCAAAATTTTAACTCTCGAATCATCTTTTTTCGACCTCTAAAACACTCCCCAGCTAGCAAACGGTCTAACTTAGTAGCATCTTCCGAAGACAACTGATTACGGAAAGCATTAAGCTGCTCATCATAAACAAGCCTATCAACAGCATCTAACTCTTTATTTGGAAGACAAAAAGCAATATCTGAAATTTCAATATAACATTGTCTATTGGCTTGTCGTTTTACAGACTCCTGCCTTCTAACCTCATCATTAAGTCTATTCCTAAATTTCGTTTTAAAATAACGCCGTAACTTATCATCATCAGACTTTAATTCAGGAAACTTTTCTAAAAGCTGATAAAGCGTCATCATAGCTTCTTGCTCCATATCAGCTTGGTCCCAAAGTTGGATGAAATATTGTCGACTAGCCTTAAGTACAATCGGCCTAACAACCTCATATGCGTGAACAAAAACTTCTTGTTCCATTCAACCTCCTATTAATAGATATAATTTTTGTAATTAAATTAATTACGAGACCTATTATAAGAGATAGATAAGAAATAAAATAGCGACATATATGTCACTATAAAAGTTGATAAAAACAAAAAAAGCTAGACCTAAGTCCAGCAATGAAATCATTACTCCGCCAGTAGGACTCGAACCTACGACATCATGATTAACAGTCATGCGCTACTACCAACTGAGCTATGGCGGATAAACGCTAAGCGACTACCGTATCTAACAGGGGGCAACCCCCAACTACATCAGGCGTACTAGGGCTTAACTTCTGTGTTCGGCATGGGAACAGGTGTATCTCCTAGGCTATCGTCACTTAACTCTGAGTATTCTCAACTCAAAATTGAATATCTATACTGTATCAAGAAACCAAATCGTTGTCAATATGTCTCAGTTACTTTCTTTGGATAAGTCCTCGAGCTATTAGTATTAGTCCGCTACATGTGTCACCACACTTCCACTTCTAACCTATCAACCTGATCATCTCTCAGGGCTCTTACTGATATAAAATCATGGGAAATCTCATCTTGAGGTGGGCTTCACACTTAGATGCTTTCAGCGTTTATCCCTTCCCTACATAGCTACCCAGCGATGCTCTTGGCAGAACAACTGGTACACCAGCGGTAAGTCCACTCTGGTCCTCTCGTACTAGGAGCAGATCCTCTCAAATTTCCTACGCCCGCGACGGATAGGGACCGAACTGTCTCACGACGTTCTGAACCCAGCTCGCGTGCCGCTTTAATGGGCGAACAGCCCAACCCTTGGGACCGACTACAGCCCCAGGATGCGACGAGCCGACATCGAGGTGCCAAACCTCCCCGTCGATGTGAACTCTTGGGGGAGATAAGCCTGTTATCCCCAGGGTAGCTTTTATCCGTTGAGCGATGGCCCTTCCATGCGGAACCACCGGATCACTAAGCCCGACTTTCGTCCCTGCTCGAGTTGTAGCTCTCGCAGTCAAGCTCCCTTATACCTTTACACTCTGCGAATGATTTCCAACCATTCTGAGGGAACCTTTGGGCGCCTCCGTTACCTTTTAGGAGGCGACCGCCCCAGTCAAACTGCCCGTCAGACACTGTCTCCGATAGGGATAACCTATCTGGGTTAGAGTAGCCATAACACAAGGGTAGTATCCCAACAACGCCTCACTCGAAACTGGCGTCCCGAGGTCATAGGCTCCTACCTATCCTGTACATGTGGTACAGATACTCAATATCAAACTGCAGTAAAGCTCCATGGGGTCTTTCCGTCCTGTCGCGGGTAACCTGCATCTTCACAGGTACTAAAATTTCACCGAGTCTCTCGTTGAGACAGTGCCCAAATCATTACGCCTTTCGTGCGGGTCGGAACTTACCCGACAAGGAATTTCGCTACCTTAGGACCGTTATAGTTACGGCCGCCGTTTACTGGGGCTTCAATTCATACCTTCGCTATTGCTAAGCACTCCTCTTAACCTTCCAGCACCGGGCAGGCGTCACCCCCTATACATCATCTTACGATTTAGCAGAGAGCTGTGTTTTTTGATAAACAGTTGCTTGGGCCTATTCACTGCGGCTGACCATAAGTCAGCGCCCCTTCTCCCGAAGTTACAGGGGCCATTTTGCCGAGTTCCTTAACGAGGTTCTCTCGCTCACCTGAGGGCTACTCGCCTCGACTACCTGTGTCGGTTTGCGGTACGGGTAGAGTATAATTAACGCTAGAAGCTTTTTCTCGGCAGTGTGACATCACTAACTTCGCTACTAAACTTCGCTCCCCATCACAGCTCAATGTTATAGATATAAGCATTTGACTCATATCACACCTCACTGCTTGGCCAGACACTTCCAATCGTCTGGTTTAGTTAGCCCTACTGCGTCCCTCCATCACTATATACTCTAGTACAGGAATATCAACCTGTTGTCCATCGGATACACCTTTCGGTCTCTCCTTAGGTCCCGACTAACCCAGGGCGGACGAGCCTTCCCCTGGAAACCTTAGTCTTACGGTGGACAGGATTCTCACCTGTCTTTCGCTACTCATACCGGCATTCTCACTTCTATGCGCTCCAGCACTCCTCACGGTACACCTTCTTCGCACATAGAACGCTCTCCTACCATACCTATAAAGGTATCCACAGCTTCAGTAATATGTTTTTAGCCCCGGTACATTTTTCGGCGCAGGGTCACTCGACTAGTGAGCTATTACGCACTCTTTGAATGAATAGCTGCTTCTAAGCTAACATCCTAGTTGTCTGTGCAACCCCACATCCTTTTCCACTTAACATATATTTTGGGACCTTAGCTGGTGGTCTGGGCTGTTTCCCTTTCGACTACGGATCTTAGCACTCGCAGTCTGACTGCCGATTATATCTCGTTGGCATTCGGGTTTATCTGAGATTGGTAATCCGGGATGGACCCCTCACCCAAACAGTGCTCTACCTCCAAGAGACTTAACATCGACGCTAGCCCTAAAAGCTATTTCGGAAGAACCAGCTATCTCCAAGTTCGTTTGGAATTTCTCCGCTACCCACAAGTCATCCAAGCACTTTTCAACGTGCCCTGGTTCGAGTCCTCCAGTGAGTTTTACCTCACCTTCAACCTGCTCATGGGTAGGTCACATGGTTTCAGGGTCTACGACATGATACTAATGCGCCCTATTAAGACTCGGTTTCCCTACGGCTCCGTCTCTTCAACTAACCTCGCATCATATCGTAACTCGCCGGTTCATTCTACAAAAGGCACGCTCTCACCCATTAACGGGCTCGAACTTGTTGTAGGCACACGGTTTCAGGTTCTATTTCCTCCCCTCCCGGGGTGCTTTTCACCTTTCCCTCACGGTACTGGTTCACTATCGGTCACTAGAGTATTTAGGGTTGGGAGATGGTCCTCCCAGATTCCGACGAGATTTCTCGTGTCTCGCCGTACTCAGGATACTGCTAGGTATAAAGACTATTTCGAATACGAGGCTATTACTCTCTTTGGCCTACCTTCCCAGGTAGTTCTTCTATAATCTTTAAGTCCACGTTGCAGTCCTACAACCCCGAAGAGTAAACTCTTCGGTTTGCCCCTCTTGCCGTTTCGCTCGCCGCTACTAAGGCAATCGCTTTTTGCTTTCTCTTCCTGCAGCTACTTAGATGTTTCAGTTCACTGCGTCTTCCTCTACATTACCTTAACAGTAATGAGTGACAGGCATTACCTGCCGGGTTCCCCATTCGGACATCTCTGGATCATTGCTCACTTACAGCTCCCCAAAGCATTTCGTCGTTAGTCACGTCCTTCATCGGCTTCTAGTGCCAAGGCATCCACCGTGCGCCCTTATTAACTTAACCTTATTTTTGGTCTTTCGACCTAACTCATTAAATATTCACAGCGTTTCGGTTTATTTTCTTGTTACTATCTATATGTAATTAATTACATATGGAATTTGATATAGATATTCAATTTTCAATGGACAATACTTGAATCTTTCGATTCAATGGAGCCTAGCAGGATCGAACCGCTGACCTCCTGCGTGCAAAAGCAGGCGCTCTCCCAGCTGAGCTAAGGCCCCACAAGACCTCTCAAAACTAAATAAGAAACTCAAGTACATTCCGTTTTTTTCCTTAGAAAGGAGGTGATCCAGCCGCACCTTCCGATACGGCTACCTTGTTACGACTTCACCCCAATCATCTATCCCACCTTAGGGCGGCTGGCTCCAAAGGTTACCTCACCGACTTCGGGTGTTACAAACTCTCGTGGTGTGACGGGCGGTGTGTACAAGGCCCGGGAACGTATTCACCGCGGCGTGCTGATCCGCGATTACTAGCGATTCCGACTTCATGTAGGCGAGTTGCAGCCTACAATCCGAACTGAGATTGGCTTTAAGAGATTAGCTTGCCGTCACCGACTCGCAACTCGTTGTACCAACCATTGTAGCACGTGTGGCCCAGGTCATAAGGGGCATGATGATTTGACGTCATCCCCACCTTCCTCCGGTTTATTACCGGCAGTCTCGCTAGAGTGCCCAACTGAATGATGGCAACTAACAATAGGGGTTGCGCTCGTTGCGGGACTTAACCCAACATCTCACGACACGAGCTGACGACAACCATGCACCACCTGTCACCGATGTACCGAAGTAACTTTCTATCTCTAGAAATAGCATCGGGATGTCAAGACCTGGTAAGGTTCTTCGCGTTGCTTCGAATTAAACCACATGCTCCACCGCTTGTGCGGGCCCCCGTCAATTCCTTTGAGTTTCAACCTTGCGGTCGTACTCCCCAGGCGGAGTGCTTAATGCGTTAGCTGCGGCACTGAATCCCGGAAAGGATCCAACACCTAGCACTCATCGTTTACGGCGTGGACTACCAGGGTATCTAATCCTGTTCGCTCCCCACGCTTTCGAGCCTCAGCGTCAGTTACAGACCAGAGAGCCGCTTTCGCCACCGGTGTTCCTCCATATATCTACGCATTTCACCGCTACACATGGAATTCCACTCTCCCCTTCTGCACTCAAGTTTGACAGTTTCCAAAGCGAACTATGGTTGAGCCACAGCCTTTAACTTCAGACTTATCAAACCGCCTGCGCTCGCTTTACGCCCAATAAATCCGGACAACGCTCGGGACCTACGTATTACCGCGGCTGCTGGCACGTAGTTAGCCGTCCCTTTCTGGTAAGCTACCGTCACAGTGTGAACTTTCCACTCTCACACTCGTTCTTGACTTACAACAGAGCTTTACGATCCGAAAACCTTCTTCACTCACGCGGCGTTGCTCGGTCAGGGTTGCCCCCATTGCCGAAGATTCCCTACTGCTGCCTCCCGTAGGAGTCTGGGCCGTGTCTCAGTCCCAGTGTGGCCGATCACCCTCTCAGGTCGGCTATGTATCGTCGCCTAGGTGAGCCGTTACCTCACCTACTAGCTAATACAACGCAGGTCCATCTTGTAGTGGAGCATTTGCCCCTTTCAAATAAATGACATGGGTCATCCATTGTTATGCGGTATTAGCTATCGTTTCCAATAGTTATCCCCCGCTACAAGGCAGGTTACCTACGCGTTACTCACCCGTTCGCAACTCATCCAAGAAGAGCAAGCTCCTCTCTTCAGCGTTCTACTTGCATGTATTAGGCACGCCGCCAGCGTTCGTCCTGAGCCAGGATCAAACTCTCATTAAAAAATTTAATAATTGTTCGAGCGTTAACTCATTACCGTCGTCTGACGATTTATTCTTGTAAATTGACAGGTTATAATTCTTCTATCATAACCCTGCACTTGGTTTCTTATTCAGTTCTCAAAGGTCTTTGTCTCTCTTAAGACAACTTCTATATTCTAGCAAATCTAGAATACCTTGTCAACACTTTTTTGAAGTTTTTTTACTTCTCGTGTCCGCTGTCTCTCCCGAAACAGCTTATTTATAATATCATCTCTGACCTGTCTTGTCAATAACTTTTTTAAAGTTTTGGAACCTTTTCAAGTTTGTGGCAAGTCAGTTAAGACAACTTTTATATCTTATCACCCAAATCAATGCTTGTCAATAGGGTTTAGTAAAGCTATTAATCTTTTTTTGATTGAACTTTTTTGAATCCTTGATACAATACCCATCCAACGACTAGGCCAAGAGCATTTTGGCAGAAATTAGGAATCACTTCTGCGATTGAAGCTCCTGTTCCATACATAAATACTGAAGCAAGTGCATAACCACCCACCATCACAATTGTAGCAATCAGAAGGCCTAGGATACGATAGTTACCTTTAAATCCAGCAAAATAACCTTGTGCACCATGGATTAACAAACTAATAAACATCCATTGCGGAGCAGATGATAGCAAATCTATCAAAAATGCAGATAGTCCTCCCACAATTGCCCCTTCTTTCTTGCCAAGATAAAAGGCTGTGAAGTAGATTCCTGCATCTACCAAAGTTAAAAGCCCTGTTGGAGTCGGAATTTTAGCTACGAATCCAAAGGTCACTGATAAAGCTGTTAAGATAGCTAATAATGTTAGCTCTTTTGTTTTCTTATTTTGCATATTGAACTACTCCAAATTCATTTGATTGTTTAATTGATTCATAAACAAAGGCTTTAGCATTTGCCACAGCTTCAGTTTCTGAACACCCTTTAACTAATTCACTAGCTATACTCGAAGCAAATGTACACCCTGCACCGGTATTGTTTTTGTCTAGCACAGCTTCTTCAAACAATTTGTAATCTGTTCCATCATAAAAGACATCTATCGCTTTATTACCATCCAAGCGGTTTCCACCTTTGACAACGACAGTCTTAGCACCTAATTCATTGAGATAGCTAGCGGCATGCTTCATATCATCAAGAGTCTTAACCTTTCTATCTATAAGCAGTTCGACTTCAGGTAAGTTCGGAGTGATAACCGTGATATAAGGGAAAAATTTAACCAATTCATCACGTAGTTGAGAAACTTCAACGTCATGAGTCTCCTTACATACTAAAACGGGATCCAAGACAATTGGAATATCAGAATGTTTTTTAACAAAATCCAACGTTAATTCTGCGATTTCAACGTTAGGCAACAAACCAATTTTAATTGCTGAAAATGGGACATCTTTTAGTGAGTCAAGTTGTTGTTTAAAAACATTAGTATCAACCGGAATGACCTCAAAACCATTCTCAGTCATAGCTGTTAGACAGGTAAGGGCCACAAATCCATGCTGTTTATTAGTGGTAAATGTCGCTAAATCTGCATGAAGTCCGCCACCACTAAAAATATCATTCCCTGAAATCGCTAAAATCAATTCATCACTCATATCTAATCTCCTTCAAATATAACCCATTTCCTGCTGCCGTTGGTCCTGCAAGATTACGATTACGACTTTCCAACACTGTCTTAACTTGCGAAACAGGCATGCGACCATTTCCAATCTTCAACAAGGTGCCGACCATATTTCTAACTTGCTTATAGAGAAAACCATTGCCAGAAAAAGTAAAGATATAAAATCCAGTTTTCTCATCGATAGATACACTAGCTTGTGTAATTGTGCGTACTTTATTTTCTACAGAAGTTCCTGAAGCTGTGAAGCCTGTAAAATCATGTGTGCCGACCAAATCCTTAGCAGCCTCCTGCATAGGTGCTAAACTTAAAGGGTAGGGATAGTGGGTCGCATAATTACGCATCATAGGGTTCTTAGGTCGTCCTGCATCTACTAGAAACTCATAAGTTTTACTATGTTTATTGTATCGTGCATGAAATTCTTCTGATACAAGTTCAATACTAACAACATCAATATCATCTGGACATTGCGTATCTAAACCAAAACGTAACTTCTCTGGATCCCGCTTCTGGGGCAAGTCGAAGTGGATAACTTGTCCATAGGCATGAACACCTGCATCTGTACGCCCCGCTCCATGAACGGTGACAGGTGTACCACTATTTAACCGTAAAAGAGTCTTTTCAAGCTCTTCTTGAATAGAACGTGCATTTGGTTGTCTTTGAAAACCTGAGAAAAGTGTACCATCATAGGAAATTATCGCTTTGTATCTAACCATAAAATTATCATATCAGATTTTTTCAAGGATAAAAAGTAGGTCGATTAGCAACTGACCCCAGACAATTTTTTGACATAAAGAAAAAGACGCCTTCAGCGTCCTTCCTTTATAAATCTTCTAAGGCATCCTTTACTTTATTGAAGAAACCTTTTTTCTGTGGTGCGATTTTTTCATCTCCACTTGCCTTGGCGAATGCAAGGAGAGCTTCTTTTTGAGCATCGTTTAGCTTCGTAGGAGTTACAATCTTAACTGTAACGTGTTGGTCTCCTTGTGAACCTCCACGAAGACGTGGAGCACCCTTTCCTTTTAGACGGAAAGTTTTGCCTGTTTGAGTTCCTGCTGGAATGGTCATCTCAACATTTCCGTGAACTGTTGGTACTTCGACAGTATCACCAAGAGCAGCTTGGACAAAGGAAATGTTAAGTGTATAGTAAATTGTTGATCCATCACGAGTAAACTTATCACTTGGATTAACATTGATGATTACAAAGAGGTCTCCATAAGGACCACCATTGAAACCAGCTTCACCTTGACCCGCAAGACGGATTTGTTGACCTGTTTCAACACCTGCTGGAATCTTGACAGATACTTTATGACTTTGTTTTTCATGTCCTGTTCCATGACAAGTTTGACATGGCTCTTTAATTTCTTGACCTGTTCCATGACAGACATCACAGGTTACTTGACGACGCATCATACCAAGTGGTGTTTGCGTATCAACATTGATAACTCCTTGACCATGACAGCGACCACAAGTTACAGGGCTTGTGCCAGGTTTTGCACCAGATCCCGAACATGTCTTACATGTTGCTTCACGATTGTAGTGAACTTCTTTTTCGGCACCAAAAATCGCCTCTTCGAAGCTTAGGTTGACACGGTACTGAAGATCATCACCTTGACGTGGAGCATTTGGGTTACGAGTAGCACCACCACCAAAGAAGCTAGAGAAGATATCCTCAAAGCCACCAAAGCCTGCACCACCATCAAAGCCACCAAAGCCTCCTTGACCTCCAAAACCATTCGCACCATCTGGTCCGTATTGGTCATAGGCTGCACGTTTTTGGTCATCACTTAAAGTTTCGTAGGCCTCTTGAACCTCTTTATATTTTTCTTCCGCACCTGGTTCTTTATTAATGTCTGGGTGGTATTTCTTAGACATCTTACGATAGGCACGTTTAATTTCATCTTGAGAGGCATCCTTAGATACCCCAAGACGATCGTAATATTCGGTATTGTTCATACAAGATACTAAGAGCGAACAGAAAGCGACTGAAATTTAGGAAACCGACAAGAAATCATGATTTCTTAGAGGTTTATCTAATTTCCTAGCTTTCCGCTCGTGTTCAATTCCTCGAACACTCTTTGTTCCTTTCTATAATTTTCATGTAAATCTTTAGAGGGTCTTTTCTATACTTCGCTTCACTTCATCAAACTCTTCGTCTGATAGAGTAAATATCAAATCCTCTTCAGCGTACTCGTTCTGTTCTTTAAAATAGTTGTCCGTATAATCTGACAACCCTAGACTAAGAATCACTTTTCTTGCAAACTCTTGATGTGCAAAGCCTATGGCTGTAATGATTTTTTTATCTTGTACAACCACTTTAGGTTGGAAATTTTCACGTGGAAGAAATTCAAAATAGTCAAAGAAGTTTTGCCAAATTCCACCTGTAAATTTCGTGTCCTTCAACAGACCTGCTTTCGCTAATAAAAGAGGCGCTGAAGAAATGGCTGCAATGAGGATATCTTGTTCACCAAGGCCCCTCAAGAACGAAATCAATTTCTCATCCTGTAGGGCAGGTCCTATGTTGACCATTCCTGGCAAAATCACGCAAGAATAATCTTCTATACGTACTTGATCCAATGTTTTCGTCAGTTGACAGGGCAAGCCGTCCTCAGATACCACAATCGAATAATCTGAGGCTACATAATCAATCGTTATATCGAAAGACAGAGCTAAAGTACTCGTTAAAGAGGCTATCTCGTAGAGAGAAAAATTAGGATAAATGATACAAAGCACTTTTTTCATAAGCGACATCCTCTATTTTACCGAAAAACAGAGGCTGGTTTGCAACCTCTGGATTTCTTTTTATCATTTACTAGCTAAGCTCAACACCTTACCGAACTGAGCACACCCTAACCTCTTGGTGAAAAAGAGAAATCTTCCTATTTTCACTGTGAGGCTTTAACGGACTTTGCATCTTACTTTTCAGTAAACTCTCCGTCTACAACATCGTCGCCTGAGTTGTCTGCTGTTTGTGCACCTTCTGCTCCTGCTTGAGCTTGTTGTGCTGCTGCAGCTTGTTCGTAAAGTTTAACTGCAAGAGCTTGAGCTTTTTCGTTAAGAGCTTCCAATTTAGCCTTCATGTCATCAAGATTGCCTGATTCTTGAGCTTTCTTAAGGTCATCAAGAGCTGATTGAGCAGCATCACGTTCTGTGTCGAAGCCTTTACCTTCTGTTTCTTTGATTGTTTTTTCAGTCGCAAAGATAGCTTGGTCAACTTCGTTACGAAGATCTACTTCTTCTTTACGTTTTGCATCTGCTTCAGCATTTGCTTCAGCATCTTTCATCATCTTTTCAATTTCTTCGTCTGTCAAACCAGAGTTAGATTGGATGACAATTGTTTGTTCTTTTTGAGTTCCAAGGTCTTTAGCTTTAACAGATACGATACCGTTCTTATCAATATCGAAAGTAACTTCGATTTGTGGGATACCACGAGGTGCAGCTGGGATATCAGTCAATTGGAAACGTCCAAGAGTCTTGTTATCCGCTGCCATTGGGCGTTCCCCTTGAAGAACGTGGATATCAACAGCTGGTTGGTTATCTGCTGCAGTTGAGAAGACTTGTGATTTAGATGTTGGAATAGTAGTGTTGCGGTCAATAAGTTTTGTGAACACTCCACCCATTGTTTCGATACCAAGTGACAATGGAGTTACATCAAGAAGGACAACGTCTTTGACATCACCAGTGATAACACCACCTTGGATAGCAGCACCCATGGCAACTACTTCATCAGGGTTAACTGATTTGTTTGGTTCTTTACCAGTTTCAGCTTTAACAGCTTCTACAACGGCAGGGATACGAGTTGAACCACCGACAAGGATAACTTCGTCAATATCTGACAAGCTCAAACCTGCATCTGAAAGGGCTTGACGAACTGGAGTTTTCGTACGTTCTACAAGGTCACGAGTCAAATCATCGAATTTCGCACGAGTCAATGTCATTTCCAAGTGAAGAGGTCCAGCCTCACCAGCAGTGATGAATGGCAAGCTGATTTGTGTTGAAGTAACACCAGAAAGGTCTTTCTTAGCTTTTTCAGCTGCATCTTTCAAGCGTTGAAGAGCCATCTTGTCTGTTGACAAGTCGATTCCATTTTCTTTCTTGAATTCTTCAACCATGTGGTCGATGATTTTTGGTCAAAGTCATCACCACCGAGTTTGTTATCCCCTGCAGTGGCCAATACGTCAAAGACACCGTCACCAAGTTCAAGGATAGATACGTCGAATGTACCACCACCAAGGTCGAATACCAAGATTTTTTCTTCTTTATCAGTCTTATCCAAACCATAAGCAAGGGCTGCTGCTGTTGGTTCGTTGACGATACGTTCTACTTCAAGACCAGCGATTTTACCAGCGTCTTTTGTTGCTTGACGTTGTGCATCGTTGAAGTAAGCAGGAACTGTGATAACTGCTTTAGTTACTTTTTCACCAAGGTAATCTTCAGCATAACCTTTCAAGTATTGAAGAATCATAGCTGAAATCTCTTGTGGTGTGTATTCTTTACCGTTTGCAGAAACTTTTTCAGAAGTACCCATCTTAGATTTGATAGAGATGATTGTATCTGGGTTTGTTACTGCTTGACGTTTTGCAGCGTCACCAACGATGATTTCACCGTTTTTGAATGACACAACAGATGGAGTTGTGCGGTTACCTTCTGGGTTTGCGATAATTTTTGATTCAGTTCCTTCAAGAACTGCTACTGCTGAGTTTGTTGTACCTAAGTCAATACCAATGATTTTAGACATATGTTTTTCCCCTTTTTACTTTAATTTCTATTTTGCTTTTTTATCTTTCATTCATAGTTTTCTGTCATTTCGGACAAGTTTTCAATTAATTATATACAACTACCATAGCTGGGCGTAAGACGCGTTCGTGGAGTTTATACCCTTTTTGGAAAACTTGTGCAATCGTGTCTGCTGGATGTTCATCATCTGCAGGCATTGTTTGAATTGCCATATGGAAGTTATGATCGAAATCACCATCTGCTGGAATTTCTTCAATTCCTTCCTCTTTAAGAGCATGCACTAAACTTTCTTGCACCATTTCCAAACCTTTTTTGACATCATCAGTCAAGCCCTCAACGGCAAGAGCACGTTCAAGGTTATCAAGTGATGGCAAAATCGCTTTTGCCAGATCTTGGCTACGATACTTTTGCAATTGTTGACGTTCTTCATTTGCACGTCGCTGAATGTTTTGCATTTCTGCATGGGCACGAAGGTATTTGTTTTCAAATTCTTCGGCACGCGCTTGGGCTTCTTCAAGTTCAGAAGGTTCGCTTACTTCCTCTACAACTTCTTCAGTTGTCTCCGTAGCTTCCTCTTCTTTCACTTCTTCTTTTTTAATATCTTCAGTCAAGGCATACACCTCTTTCTATACTTTTTAAATGTTATATCTTAGCTAACTTCATAATGGTTACTATTGAGGTAACGGTAATAATCCGTCAACTTCATAACCAAAACTCTACTAATAACATTGACCAAACTAACCATGCGACGATAATCCATTTCAACTGGACCAATCACATGCATGAGTGCCATCCCACGATAAGGAATCAGGAATTTATGACTCATAACTGTGACATTTTCAAGCGCTTCTTCAGTTGATTCTGCAACCGAAATCTTGGTCACTTCATCATCGGAGATAGCTGATCGAAGCTCAAGTGCCACATGTTGTGGATTGTCCAAAAATTGATAGGTTTTTAAGTCGGCATAAGTCAATGATGCAACCTTACCTTCGATGAAAATCAATTCCTTAAAAAAAGTTGTGAAAAGATATAATCAAACAAGTCTAAAACATTATCTGTTATTTTGAAATACTTTTGCACAATCTGAGGAATCTCAGTTCTCAATCGGTAATGGATATCTAAGACAGTGTTTCCCAAAAAACGTTCTTGAACAAGCTTATGAAGAATTTCCAAATCACTAGACAAGAAATTTTTTGGAATAGCAAATTGAACTGTCACAGGCTTAGATTCATCTAGAGTAAGAACCGCTAAAGCGTCGTGATTGGATAGATGAACAATGTCAAATCCAGTCAGACGTTGTCGTGTCGGTTCCACATCTTGAATCACTGCTGTACATCCTGTCATTTCTGCCAGCAGCTTCGCCGCTGCATCCAAGATATCTTCAAGTTTAAAGGCTTCAAAATCAAAGGCCTTGACCACTTGATAAACATCTTGTTCATCAATCGTATCAAGATTCAAAGAATTAGCGACGAAATACTGGAAACCTGCTCGGCTTGGCATACGCCCACTAGAAGTATGAGCTTTCAAGATAGCCCATTTTTTCAAGCTTGGCCATGTCATTACGAATGGTCGCTGAACTCGAATCAATTGATTCTTGTAATGCTTTAGAACCAACCGGTTCATGTGTACGAGTGAACATCTCAACTATCAAATTCAAAATAGTGTTTTGCCTTTGCGTAATCACGATGTCACCTCATTTCTATTTATTAGCACTCTAACACATCGACTGCTAACTTATGATTCTATTATACACCTAAACTTGAACATGTCAACCCAAAAAACCAAAAAATTAGCACTCTTATAAAAAGAGTGCTAAAAATACATCTTAAGACCTAGAAAAGCAAAAAAAGAGCACCTCAGAGGCACTCTAATCTTATCAATCATATTTTGACAAATGATAGGTCTCAATAATAGATATGAGGTGTTTGGCATAATCTGGATCACTGCTAAAACCCGCAGCTTGTAGTTTTTCTGCCGCAACTTTATAACTAGTCGTTCCTGCTACCTCTTTATAGGTCGACTCGCCCCATGTTCCTTGGCGAAGTTCTTCTAAATAAGTCATCATAGAACTTGACCAATCCTTAAAAACTGCAAAATCCACCTTTTGGTATTGCCATTTCCCTTTACTGTAGATACTATCCTTTAAACGAATACGTTCTTGACCTGGCTGAGCAGGGAGACTGTAGATGTTATGATATTTAACAGATAAAAGACTGCTACCATAATTTGACTCATATGCAGCTTGACTAAGGAGAATAGACGCAGGTACACCATAGTTTTTAGACATCTTTTGAGCTGTTGGAGCTAAGGTCTCAATAAATTCTTGCTGTGTGTAAGCAACCTTTACCGCACGAGCATTATCATCTGTAGAGGCATGAAGAATCAAAGGTAAGAGAATACCTAAAGCAAAAACAACAACTAAGGTAATGAAGGCTTTTAGTTTAAAACGTCGTCTCACTTAGCTTTCTCCTTTAATAATGCCAAATATTCTTCCAAAGTAAGATTATGTTCAGTCATATACTCTGCTGACTCTTTACCAACATAGCGGAAATGCCAATCCTCGTAGCCTACACCCGTTGACGATGTTTTACCATCTGGAAAACGAAGAACAAAGCCATATTTCGGCGCCAATTCTTTGACTTTAGCTACTGTATCTGGATCTGCTTCATTTAAGCTATCTACAGTACTCATATCAATCGCAAGACCTGTTTGGTGTTCACTCGCTCCTGGTGGTTGTGAATAGGTTTGAACCTTTTTCTCCGCCTGAGACTCCGTCAAACTTGGGTCAGCAGCCATTTCCTGCTGAACATAACTGTTATAAAGTTCAGTCTGATAAGCAACACTACGATAACCTGATATCAAGTGATAACTTGGATCAATTTCTTGAGCAGCTGCTAAAAACTCCTTAACGTTCTTAGCAATTCTTGCATCTACAGAAACACCATCGACATCAGCAATCTCAGGGTTAAGTTCTTTAGACTTATTATCTCGATTTACCAAAAGCAATTGCCAGTCTTTAGGCGATACATCAGGTAGTCCCTTTGCATCCTTGCTTTGAGTCGCATCGGTAGCTTGCTTACTACTTTTTGTTACTGACGATCCATTGGTTTGTTGGACTGTACGACTGACACCAAATACTGAATAAAGTCCTGCTACAACTAAAAGAACTGCAATCAAGACACTACTGATAACCAAAAACCAGTTGGTTTGCTTTTTCGCCTGACGGCGACTTGGATAGTTATTTTTTTACCATTTTCTTTTTTCTATTATCTCGCCCAACCTGACGATAAGTCATATCGCCAAGTGCTTCTAATGTAAATTTACCATTTTCATAAGCAACAACAGTAACCGAACCGTTGTCCAATGAAGGATGCTCGACAGAAGAATCAATTAACCAAGCAAAGGTTGCAATGGTCATACCGTGACTAACGACAATAGCATTACCGCCACCAGACCTCTCAAGATTTTCTGCAATAGCTGTGAACCCCTCTAAAATACGTTTTCTGAGCACTTCCCAAGGCTCTGCCCAACCAGCCGTATCCACATCAAGGATACCCTGTGCAAGCTCAGGATAAGTTACCTCATGCAAATCCTTACCTTGAAAAGCATCTGTTCTCGGTAGCACACCGTAGAAAAGTTCACCGTCATAGCCACCATCTAAACTACCAAAACACCACTCACGAATACGTTTGTCACGTTTATAAGGAATAGTTTCTAAACCCGTCTCACGTAAAATGATATCCATGGTTTGAATCGTTCGACCTGAATCACTAGAATATGCGACCTTGAAAGGAATACCTGCTGCTTTCAGACCTACCCCCAATTCACGAATACCTTCTTCACCGAACGGGGTCAAAGGGCTATCAGACCAACCTTGTGCACGACCAATGGTGTTAAACATAGTTTTGCCATGTCTCGCAATATACAACTTAACCTCACTCATAGCGCCCCTTCTTTCCGTCATTTTTTTGAATTCATTATAGCACAAATCCCTCCACTATCTAGCCAGCGAGACCATCAGAAAATGCCTTACCAATTGGCAAAAGCATTTAACATCCGCTTAGTTTTTTTAAAGCTGTGAACAGGAGCTGGGATTTGACCACCACGCGCAATGAAGTCAGCCGATGAAGCTTTGTTTACCTTCATTACTGGTGCATAACCAAGAAGACCACCAAGTTCCAACATGTCACCTTCCTTACCATAAGGAATGATACGAACGGCTGTTGTTTTCTGGTTAATAACACCAATAGCCGCTTCATCGGCAATCATGGCCGCAATTGTTGTATCCGGCGTATCAGCAGGAATAGCAATCATATCTAGACCAACAGAACAGATAGCCGTCATAGCTTCTAATTTTTCAAGGTTGATATGACCAGACTTAACAGCCGCAATCATTCCCTCATCTTCAGAAACCGGGATAAAGGCACCTGACAAACCACCGACTTGGTTACATGCCATGATACCACCCTTTTTAACTTGGTCATTAAGAAGAGCTAGAGCTGCAGTAGTACCATGCGTACCAACAACTTCAAGACCCATCGCTTCAAGTACACGGGCTACTGAATCACCAACTGCTGGTGTTGGCGCAAGAGACAAATCTACAATACCAAACTCGACACCAAGACGTTCGCTGGCCATTTGACCAACTAACTGACCAACACGTGTGATTTTGAAGGCGGTCTTCTTAACTGTTTCAGCTAGAACATCAAAACTTTCGCCTGGAACTTTCTCAACTGCACGTTGCACAACACCAGGACCTGAAACCCCAACATTGATTACAACATCAGCCTCACCAACACCGTGGAAGGCACCCGCCATAAATGGATTATCTTCAACCGCATTAGCAAAGACTACCAATTTACCTGGGCCCATTGGATCTGCCTCAGAAGCCTCTTTGATGATACGTCCCATGTCACGTACTGCTGTCATGTTAATACCAGTCTTTGTTGAACCAATGTTGACAGATGAGCAGACAAAATCAGTCTCTGCAAGCGCACGTGGAATAGAATTAATAAGAATCTCATCACCTTTTTGGTAGCCCTTTTGAACAAGTGCAGAGAAACCACCAATAAAGTTAACACCGATTGTCTTAGCTGCTCGGTCTAACGCCTTCGCAAAAGGTACATAGTCTGTTGCATCTGTTGCCGCACCGATGATTGAGATCGGAGTAACAGACACACGTTTATTAACAATCGGAATACCAAGTTCAGCCGCAATTTCGTCACCAACAGCTACCAAATTCTTAGCCTTAGATACAATCTTGTTATAGACTTTTTCCGCTGCCTTATCGATATCTGAATCGATACAGTCTAGGAGTGAAATCCCCATGGTAATGGTACGAACATCAAAGTTCTGCTCCTCAATCATGGCAACGGTTTCTGTGACCTGTTTAATATCCATTTTAAGCTACTCCTATCTTACAAGTTGTGCATAGCATCAAAAATTGCTGAACTTTGGATGTTGATTTTAACGTTCAATGACTCACCAAAGGCTTCCAATTCAGCACGTAGGTGTGTAAAATCTTGTTTGTCTTCTGATGATACAACCGCCATCATGGTAAAAAATTCATCAAGAACCGTTTGAGAAATATCATCAATATTCAAGCCAAGTTCTGCCACCTTAGTCGCAACACCCGCAACAATACCTGCTTTGTCCTTACCTACAACTGTAATAATTGCTTTCATGAGAAGCCTCCATCATTTTATTTTGTATAATTTTAGCATATTTTGATTAAAAATGCTATTTTTTTATGAAATTTGCATCTTTTTTTCTTGAAAAAGACGAATGTTTCCGAGGAATTTAACTAATATCGTTTATGAAAACATCCTCTCTTTGACCCAACTACTTGTGGATAAACTTGTTCACAACCTAAACAATATCTTTCTTATAAAACCTTGAAAAATCAAGATTCAACACTATCAACAGACTTTTCCACACCTGTGGATAAGTCTGTGGGTAACTTGTCGATAAACAAAAAATATCGCCAAATCCAGGCGATATCTTAGCTTTATTTCCATTTTAAATTAACGTGGGCATTCATTTCTTTATAGGCAGTATCTATACGCTCTTTGGTTTCTTCATCTAGTTTATTTCTATATTTACCACCCTTAATGAAATCCTCTAAAATATAAGTTTGGTAAGTATACAAAGGATATCCCTCTGGCGAAGTTGTTCCTTTAGGCGTACGGTTAACCCAAGTCGGATGTGCTTGAGCAGTCTTAATCGTGGTTTGACCATTCTTTTTCTCAAGGGTGACATCCATTAAGACACCCCTCTCTGTCCACTCTGCACTATCCACACCATCCATGGTCTCTATGCGCTGGTTTGAGATGAAATTACCCATTGAGTAAATAATAAGTTTTTGCTGTCCATCCTTTTTAACCACCTCAGAAGGTTCTACCACATGAGGATGACCTCCAAAGATAATATCAGCACCCCAATCAATCATCTTATGATAGAGTTTAACCTGTTCATCTGTCGGTTCCAAACGATATTCAACACCCATCTGAGGCATGATAACCGTGATATCCGCTTCTTTTTCGGCACGCTGAATCTCGGCTTTCATACGTTTTTCATCCAAATTCGATAAGTGGTCTGCAACCTCTTTATCCGTCAAGTTCGACTCTAAACCATTGTAACCATAAGCATAGGAAAGTATTGCAACTTTGATACCATTAACATTCTTGATGAGGAGTGGCGCCTTGTCTCGCACCGGCTTTTCGTAAACACCAATAGGATCAATTCCCACTTTTTTAAAAGCGTCAGCCGTTGTAAAAGCTCCCTCTAAGTTAGAATCCAAGATATGATTATGAGCCAAATCCATAACATCATAGCCAGCATCCTTGATAGCTGCTGTCACTGATTGAGGAGCATTAAACAGAGGATAGCCTGACAAAGGATAATCAGGATTAATCGTTCCCTCAAAATCACCCAAGGTCAAATCGGCCTGCTTTAACCACGGCTTCACATAAGTAAAATTCTCCGTAAAATCATAGCTACCATCTGCCTGCAGGGCACTCATATAGAGACCGTCATGATAGAGCAAGTCCCCATTAGCCATGATACGTGCTGTCTGTACCTGGTTCGAGGCATTCTTTTGCTGTTCGTTCTTACTATGAACAATTAAAATCTCAAGAAAAAGCAAACCTAAGACGAGAGCAATCAACCCCATCAAAATCTTATTAGTCATCGCATTGTCACGCTTTTTAGCCTGGCTCTGTTTCATAATACTCTCCTTTTTCATACTTCTAGTGTACCAAAAAAACTTATCCATTGATGATAAAAAAGATTAATAAACGGTTACATCTCAATTCCATGACGATTGAAAACATCAGTTTTCTTAGACAAGATAAAAACCCTACTTCATACGAAGTAGAGTTCTGTTAATAATTAACGTGTTGGTGTGTATTCCAAATCTTTACCATGTTTAGCTACAAAATCAGACATTTCAGAGTCTGGAATTTGACGCAAGTAGAGATTAGCACGAATCGTTTCATCTTCCTCACGACAAGTCGAAAGAACGAGGTATTTATCTGAAGCACTAACCTTCAAATCCTTGTTTTTAACACTTGCTTGATCATAGATGATATCCAACTGTTGTTTAAAGTCTTTATCACTTTCAAATGATGTACGATAGAAAGCTGTGTCTTCAGGCACAATTACCATAGCAAGTGCTTCATAATAATACTTACGTTGAGGCGTCTCAATAACAACATATTTGTGTTTATCAAAGAACGACTGATCACTATAGTAGTTAACATCGTTGAACATACGACTATCAGCAACCTTACTTCCTCGAGCATGACCGAAGAGCCAAGTCAAACGATCGCTGAAATCTTTCTTATTGTCTGTATCCATGAAGACCGTTCCCAAATATGGAACGTTTCCTCCATCAAATGTTTTATCTAAGTAGGTTGAATTGTCCGTTGTTTGAACAACTGGCTCATCCAATTTAGTCCCTGGTGCATAGACATAAGCGATAGTATCAGGGTTTGTCGCCTCAAAACCATCAAATTTATTTTTGAGGTAGGCTTTCTCCTCATCTGAAACTTTATAAGTGTTTGCTTTTTTAGTCGTTAAAACACTCTTAACACCATTAGAGGACGATGCTGTTGGAGACATAAACTGGAAGCCAAGGAAAATGGCCAAAGCAGCAATGACTAGGGCCGAAATCCCAGCAATCAGTTTTTTGCGAGATCCAGTAGATTTACGATTATGATTACTCATGAAATGTCAAATCCTTTTCTTTATCCATAGAAAAATATCACCGAAGCTTTAGCCCCAGTGATATTCTTTTTTAGCAATAACGGTTAATTATTTAACTGCTGCTGTGTTTGGAAGAGCTTTAGCGTCAGCTTTAGCCGCTGCTGGAGCTTTCTTTTCTGCAGCTTTAACAGCTTTAGCTTCTTCTTTAGCGTCTTTGTTAGCGTTAGCTTTATCAGTAACTACAAATTCGTCTTTGATGATGTTTCCGTTAGCATCACGTTTTGGTTCGATGTGTTCACCAGCATCTTCAAATTTTTGTTTAGTTGAATCTGCATCAACGTTGTTAAGACCATCTTTAGCAGCTTGAGTAAGACCATCAGTCTCGTTTGAGAAGAAGTCTTTACCAGTTACTTCAGTTTTGTTATCAAGGTTTCCAGTGTGAACGTTACCTTCGTTGTTAGCGAATGCAGGAGCTGCTGCGGCGAATACTGCAAGAACTGCAGCTGATGTAAGCAATACTTTTTTCATAATTGTTTCTCCTCTAATGGATTATTATATATTTAGTATCAGGACCTCCCTGACATCTATAGATTATAACACTATCTAGAGATATGTCAACAAATTTTTAAAAAAACTTTTTTTAAATTTTTTTAATATATCCTACAATTCCTACAAACAAAGGTTTTTTTGAGGTGTGTTGCCAAATAGTAATAATTAATCATTTTTTTAATTTTTAATGTTATTTTTAGGTAATTTATTATGTCCTTTGCTAAGTTTAAATACATATTTAAATCATATATAAAAAGCATAATTTGTAAAATATACATTCATTATTATGTGAGGTTTTATGGCTAAAAAAATCAAAAGATATTTAATAGACGTATAAAACCCTTTTTACTGATAATATGTTTGAAGTATATAACAATATTATCTTTCAAATAAATGTATTCATTCACTTTTTAGCGTTTTTTTGTATGATAACTACATAATATGCAAGACCTCAAAAGTGAATAGATTAGAGAAACATTAGCGTTTTTGAGGGCATTTCCGCCTAAAAAGTTCTATTATTGGGTTAAAATGCTTGAAAAATAAACTATTATCTTATTTTTGAAAACGTTTTAACTAAGATGTAGTCAAAAAAATAACTCCTTTGAAACTACTCCCTCTTACCAAGACCTCACCTCAGAATAACAAGTTTCCAAAAACTGATACACAAATCAATTGGATTGTTTTACTTCTCTTATTTCAGACGAAATAGTTCTTCTACTTGTTTATTAAAGACTTGTGCTATTTTTAAAGCCATTTCCAACGAAGGGTTGTAGCGGTTATTTTCCAAGTGAACAATCGTTTCTCTCCGTATTCCTACTTGATCTGCTAAATCTTGTTGAGTCATACCATAAGCTTCCCTTACTTCTTTCAAGTTAGTCTTTATTTTACTTTCTTTCGCCATATTTTATCCCCTTTTTTCAGTGATAAAGTAAGTAATGGCAAATAATAAGAGTAAAAAAGCCACCAAAATATAAAGAAATCCAGCATTCAAAACGAAAACTTTACAGACGGCTATCAATGTTGCAATTCCCAATAATATAAAGATTGCTATTGTAAACAAAATGGAAGAGGACTTTGCAATATTTCTATAAAATCGTTCATCGGGTTCTTCATTAATTCTCTTGAATAAGAAGTAAAACATTAATAACAATTGAACACTTAATCCAATTCCTAACATTATATTCTTAATCAAAGAACCAGGAGTTAGCAGCCAAACTCCAATAGTATAGATTGAGGACGAGAGAAATACAAGCACTGTATATAATTTTGCAGTAATCCCAAACATGTTTTTCTCTTTCTTTTGATAGGTTGATTTTGAGAAGACCGATAGCATCGTACAAACCAAATACGTAGGAAGCCAGGCCGTCGCCATAATAGCACCTTTCGCTAGAATCGGCAGGTGATGCCCCAGCAATAAAACTAAACATACAACAGTAAGCACGCTAGCGATATAAAGAATTATCTTTAAGTTCTTCGACATTTTCATTTTAGTCACCTCTTATTGATATGTTATAAATATATCACATCTTATCTGTTATAAATATATCACATTGTTATAAGAATTTCAAGATGAAGACAAAACACAAATAACATTTAAGTCATTTTTTCAAAATCCCTTACCAAAAGGCAGCCATAAAGCAAAGCTTTGATGAGCTTAAAACGTTGATATAATCGTGTTGATTAACGTTTTGAGTGCAGTGGTTGCCATCCAATCAAACATCGCTTCGCTTGTTTTCTTGGGGCAACTGTGCATAGCATATCTCTATGCGACTAAAGTCGCTAGAGCTATCCTAATTGCGCACCGCCAGTTCTCATAGAAAAAAACACCTTGCAAGATGCAAAGTGTTTTCGTTTGTATTCTGCTGTCCAGCAACGAATTAACGTTTAGAGAACTGGCTAGCTTTACGAGCCTTTTTCAAGCCTGTTTTCTAGTATTTTTATATCTATTGGCAGATTATCCGACTTATCCCCATCAACATCTGACTCTAACTCAACCTCTGAAGAAATCCTAATATTGCGTACTTTGATATATTCGATATTATTGTTACCTACTAGATCCCCTTTTTTTAATAAATCTGGGATAGCCGATAATTTAGAAATGATGGATGAATCCTTTAAAATCAAGATATTTCCATATTCATCTGTATTTTCATCAAATAGTTTTTTGTCTGCATAGTAATTGGATAGAAGAACTAAGACCTGAGTAGCTTCACCTTCATAATTGCCATTTTTGCTTTCAAAAGGTAATAATTGCTTGTTCATAGCTTGGCGAATCAGTTGCACCAGCCAAATTAATTGTCTTGACCGACGAATAAAGCGACTTCTTTCAAGGATTCGACCATAAGGAAACAGTTGGCAGATTCTATAAAAGTGTCGATGTGATTCGGCACGCTCATCAGACTCGCTACACAGAGCTGGTACATAATATCTGCTATAATTTTTCTGGAAGATTTGGTCAAGCGGTCTTTTTAGCCGTGTGACAGGCATACAGGAAAAAAACACTATTTATTTACTTTTTGCACGGGAGGCTTTAAGATGTTGCTGGACGCCTTTCTTGATAATCACTCAGAGTCGCCAGAGTGTCTGGGCTGGGATATGGCAAAGATATACCGCTGCCTGAAACTGTTCTTTGACGCTGATAAACGCGACATATCAATTAAAATGTCGCACTAAAATGATTGAAAAGTGATTGAAACTGTATTATAATGAACGTATATATTTAGAAAAGAGGTACTAACTATGGAAAACCTAGTAGTTTCAGTCTTTAACACTGAAAGCGAAGCTTATCAGTCCTTTGCGGATTTGAAGGCTTTCCGCCAAACTCAGACGACCAAGGTTGCTCAAATCGCCTTGGTCAAAAATGAAAACGGTCACATCGTTGAAAAAGAACGCTATGACTTTGAAGATTCAACGACGGATGCAACCCTAGAAGGTGGCTTGCTCGGTGCAGTTATCGGGCTTTTGGGTGGTCCTATCGGCGTCTTGTTTGGTTATGGTATTGGCAGCCTCTATGGTTTGGCTGCTGGTGATACCGTTGATACGGCAGAAGCTGGCTTGATTGACGTTGTGTCTCAAAAATTGATCGACGGCGAAACAGCCGTTGTCGCCTTGGTGCAAGAAAACAACGAAGCAGTCATCGATGCTTACTTCACCAAGTACGACACCCAAATCGTGCGTTGGGATGTAGCAACCGTCGTAGCCGAAATCGAAGCAGCTCTGCAAGTCCAAGAAGACCTCTACAACCAGGCACGTGCACAAATGAAGGCTGAACGTAAAGCCGAACGCAAGGCTAAACTTGAAGAATTCAAGGCAAATGTCAAAGCAAAATTTGACAAATTGAAAGCCTAACGTCTAAGCGTCTCATAAATTTAAATGTGACTGAGACGCCATTTAAAATTTATGTGCGTCGGATTCTCACAGTTAAATAATTGCGTTGACAAAGCCGTTACAGCCGTTCTTCCATTCTTTGAAAAGAATGTTTAATAGACAAGAAATCTGGACTAGTATTGGTCTGGATTTTTTTGTGAATATAGAGGTCATAGCTTTGACTATGCTTCGTTATAATTAGAAAAATTTTAAGTTTTATCAAGATGAAATCAGTCAGACGAAGACATCCCGAATTAGCACCAGCATCACCACACAAACTAAGACATACTGGTGCTACTCTTGCTAAACAAGCAGGTGTTTCTCTTGAAGCCTTCTCAGAAGCTCTTACTCATAGTGATAAAGAGATTACAAAAACTTACGTTAATATCAAAGATAAAGTCAATCAGACTGTAGGTGATATTGCTTTTCGTAGTTTAAAAAATTGATGGGGTGAATATGGGGTGAATTTTGGGGTGAACTTTGATTTTTTGAAACAAAAAAAGACATCCAAGAAATAATTCTTGAATGTCTGTAAACGTTGATATAATCGTATTGATTAACGTTTTGAGAATTGTGATGCTTTACGAGCTTTCTTAAGACCTGGTTTCTTACGTTCAACCATACGTGCATCACGAGTAAGAAGTCCAGCGCGTTTCAATGAATCGCGGAAGTCTGGATCTACTTGAAGAAGTGCACGAGCGATACCGTGACGGATCGCACCTGATTGACCAGCGTATCCACCACCTACAACGTTAACGTGTACGTCGTATGAACCTTCAGTTGAAGTAACTGCAAAAGGTTGGTTGATAACGAGACGAAGGTCTGCGTGTGGGATGTATTCTTCTACATCTTTTTTGTTAACTGTGATTTTACCAGTACCTGGAACCAAACGTACGCGTGCAACAGCGTTTTTACGGCGTCCTGTACCTGCATATTGTGCTTGTGCCATTATATTAGTGCTCCTTTCCTCTTAGAATTAGATAAGTCCTGAGATATCAAGTACTTCTGGTTGTTGTGCAGCGTGAGTGTGCTCACCGCCAACGAAGACTTTCAATTTCATACCTTGTGCGCGTCCAAGAGTGTTGTGTGGAAGCATACCTTTAACTGATTTTTCGATCAAACGAACAGCATTTTTAGAACGAAGTTCACCTGCTGAGATTTGTTTCAATCCACCTGGGTACATTGAGTGAGTGTAGTAGATCTTATCAGTTGCTTTTTTTACCAGTCAATTTAACTTTTTTCAGCATTGATAACGATTACGAAGTCACCTGTATCAGTGTGTGGTGTGAAAGTTGGTTTGTTTTTTTCCGCGAAGTACGCTAGCAACTACTGCAGAAAAGACGTCCAAGTGGCACATCAGTTGCGTCAACGACATACCATTTACGTTCAACTTGGCCTGGTTTAGCCATAAATGTTGTTTTTGTTCATGATTTCTCCTATATATAGTTCGATTTTTTTGTTTACGAGTGATGGGTGTTCCTTCCCATCGAAAAAGTATTTGGAAGGTTCCGGGGCCTTTCAAATGGGGGTAAACAATACTGTTTAACATAATATCAAAAAAACACGTCCAAGGCAAGTCATTTGGAGGTGTTTTTTTCTTTTTATTTTTTTGTATTTTTTTAGTCTCTCATTTTATAAGGTGTAAGACTAGAAATCATGCCTAAATAACATCTAAAGAGTACAAACTAATCCTCAGATTCCCAAAAAAGCTGGTCTAAAGTTTTGTCCAGAGTTTTGCAGATAGCAATACACAGATTTATAGTAGGGTTATAATCACCTTTTTCAATAGCTGAGATGGTCTGACGAGAGACTCCTATAGCATCTGCCAAGCCTTGTTGAGTGAGATCCTTTGCTACACGAGCTGACTTCATTTTTTTAAATTTTTTTCATTCAAAAAAATCCTATTCTTCGTTTTCTAGTTCTTCCAAACGGTTCTTCTTGATTCTGTTTAATGATAACCCAGCAGTCACAAATAAGAGTCAAACCCAATGTCAAAAATGCTACACTACTCATAAGATTCTTCCCTATCTTAAACGACTGAAATAGACTTAAAAGGCCCATTAGCGATATAAGAATTCCCAAAAGACACATTACCCAGGATAATATGAGCATCTTCTTATCAAGTTTTTTGTCTAGCAACCATGGATGCCCATTACGTGATACGCTGTGAACTAATACTAGGCACATAGAACCAAAGAAAGTGATGATTAATAGTGACTGCACTAATTCGATGGAGTGGGTCTTACTAGCAACCATAATCGTTACAAATATACCAAGCATGGCTATCCAATAACCTCTAGCAGAAGATTCTCCGCTGATCAACTGAGCACGCTCATCCATCGTGCTAGCTACTTTTTTCTGTGACTTTTTCATTTTGTTTCCTCCATTTTCTAGATTAATTATAGCATTATTTTACACTATGTCAAATATATCATTCATTTTGTATAGATTATCTTTTTATATTCTATTAATCTATCATTTCAGAAAACAAAAAAATCAGATAGGAAAGCCTATCTGACACTTTTTTTCTATCTAGCTTCTTTACCAATCGTAAAGACGGCTAAAGTATCCGGTCCGACGTGAGTAGAGATGACTGGCCCAAGTGGCATAATGAGAACTTGCTCAATGCCGTCAACTGCTAACAATTGTTCTTTTAGATTCTCCGCCGCTTCAATATCATTGGCATAAGCGACAATTGCTGTGCTATGTCCAATATCCTGGGTAGCTTGTAGGACCATTTCTTTAATGGCTTTTTTACGTCCACGGATTTTGGCCAGAGGAACCAACTTGCCTGAAGCGTCCAACCAAAGAAGGGGTTTGATATTAATCAAACTACCAATAATAGCTGAGCTTTTAGAAAGGCGACCCCCACGCATGAGATGGTAGAGATCATCAACTAAGAAATAGGTCCGTAAACGTGGCAGAATGTCCTCAATCATGGCTTTTGTTTCAGATAAGCTCTTACCTTGGTCACGAGCTTCTGCCGCCAAAATAGAAAGATAACCTTCCCCACCTGCTGCCGCCAGGGTATCTACAATCTCAATGATAGCTTCTGGGTATTCATCCAAAATCATGTCACGCGCCATAACAGCACTTTGATAAGTACCTGAAAGCACTGATGAGAAGGCAATATAGAGAAGAGCATCACCATTTTTAGCATGACGACGAAAAACCTCTTCAAATTGACCAACATTCACCTGGCTTGTGGTTGGCTGACTGCCTTCTTGCATACGTTCTAAGAGACGGTCACTCGTTAAACGGTTAGGGCCAACGGTCTCATAGGCAATATCATCAAGCGTGATGGTCAAACCAACGAGCTCTACCTTATTCTCCTGAGCCCATTTCATCTAGATCTGCTGTGGAATCTGTCAAAATATTAAATGTCATATATCCCTCTATTCTATTTCATTTAAAAGGTCCTGTAATTTCCCTAATTGTGCATCGTCCCAAGGACGTAGTTTTGGTGTCTTTAAGTCAATATGTGCCGACATCTTGTCTAGGTCAGACTTAACGGTATTGACACGCTCTTCCAACTCACGCGCCGAAACACGTAAAGCCCCTTGCGAAAAGATAGCCCACTGTTCATTTAAGTCACTAGTTGCCACTTCAACTAGATTTTGAACAGTATTCATCTCAGCCGCTGCGCGCTCAATATAGCTATCTGCTGTCTCATCTTCCTCAGTAAAAATAACACTGATACGATACTGATCATAACGCTGACGGCTCCCTGGAACAAACTGAGCATCAAATACACAGATAATATCAATATGTTCAAAGTTAGCATAATGATTAAGCTTACGAAGCAAGGTTTCACGAGCTTGATCAAGCTGATTGGTCTTAAAAAGTTGACGGGTTTCTTGCCAAAAGGCAATCATATTATAACCATCAACTAGAAGTATTCTTTTTTTCATAGTTACAATCGGTTTCGATAAACTTCATACATGAGAACTGCAGCTGCCACACTGGCATTAAGGCTCTGCACATGACCACTCATAGGAATAGTAATCATCTCATCCACTTGTTTCTTGATGTTAGCAGAGATTCCCTTGCCTTCATTACCAATGATAAGGGCAACCTTCCCAGCTGTGTTCCATTTATGAGATGGTGTGCCATCCATATCTGTCCCAAATACCCAGAAGCCTGCTTCTTTAAGTTTATCAAGAGTTTGGCTAAGATTGGTCACTCGAGCAATGGGAATATGTTCCACTGCCCCTGTTGATGTCTTGGCAACGACAGGTGTTACCCCCACAGCACGATGCTTAGGAATAATAACTCCTGTCACCTGAGTAGCATCAGCTGTACGTAGGATAGAACCAAAGTTATGAGGATCGTTGAGTCCATCTAAAATGAGGACTAGAGGATTCTCCTCTTGTTCAGCCTTATCCATAATAACTGAGAGTTCAGAATAAGCGAACTCTGACACACGAAGAACAAAACCTTGATGCACAGCTCCACCTGTCATATCAGACAGGGTTTTCTTAGGTGTCCAAGAGATGGAAACCTTCTTTTCAGCTGCCAAAGCCTTAATAGCATCAACATTTTTCCCTCGAAGATCATCTTGAATATAGAGTTTATTACCAGTATTTGCTTCCAGACTCTCTGTTACGGCATGCACACCATAAACAATGTCTAGACTTGATTCTTTAGTTGTTTTCATAAGCTAATTCTATCATAAAAAAAGCCCTCTTACGAGGGCAAAGCATGTTAAATAAATGTAATTGCTGCTAGGTAAAGCACTAGAAGAACGAGAACAACAGTTGCAGCAGCCAAAGCTTGCTTACCAATTGTATCTGGATCTGAGATTGATTCTGCAATCTTTCTCGCAGCTTGAGTAATGGTTTTACCTGCTGCTTGGAAGATATCAATTGAACCTGTGCTTGTTGAACTATTTCCAGAAATCGCTGAAGACCAACCACTCAAAACCTCAGCAATTTGTTCTGCCAATTGCTGTGTTAGCGCTCTAGTTGTCTCAGCCAACTCATTAACAGCCGTAGCTTGTATATGATTGGCGGTTTCAGTGTAGCTATTTGCACTGGTATTATAAGTAACCGGTACAGTCGTTGTTGTCGTTGTTGATGAATACTGATTCCTACGGTAACTATCCGGTGTCACTGGACGCTCACCTTCATTGAAGACACTGAAAAAGTCTGTGTCAGGTAATGAATATTGTTATTCGTATCAATCAACTCAAAGGTCATTTTATGAATACCAGTCGTTTGCTCTGCCAAATGGTAGGCACTCAAACCAGCATTGACCTCATCCAGAGTTCCTTCAACAAAGTAGCTATGATGAATTTGTTTGCCATCAAGGACTAGATTAAGGCCCTTAATCTTCTTACCTTCCATCTTGTTAACATCAAAGTTGACGTTAAAGATTTCACCACGTGCTAAATAAAGAATATCTGTATTCCTGTAACAGCAGGTTGATCTTCAAGAAGCGCTCCAGTACTGTCTCGTTTTTGGAACAACGGTATATACTTCAGAAGTGATTGAGTTGCTAAGATTTCTGAGATGAGTCCATCCGTAAAGGTTACCTCTGACGAATAGGTCAAACTCTCACTTTGCAACATAGAAACCACTTCAGAAGTTTTAAAGACCTCAGAAGTTGATGATGAATCTTTCCAGCCAACCGTAAGGACAGTTAAGCTATCTTCTGAATTATTATTTAACTGACTCGTTTCTGGAGCCGTAGATGCAAGAGAGCTTGCAGTGCTTGCAGACTCAGAAGCGACTTCAGAAGTTGCAATAGCTTGGCTAGTAGGAGTCGCACTTACAGATGTCGTATGAGAATCCAGTGAAGAATACTCTGATTTTTCTATAACTGCATGTGTATTTCCAGCAAGTTCAGATGTGTATAGTGTGCTTTCACTCTTATACATTGAAGTCACAGCTTGAGACTCTGCAGTCGCTGTAGCCTCATGAGACTTATCATAAGTAAGCACAATATTTGGTTTTGCTTGTTCAGAATCAGATGTTGGGTTTGCATCTCCTCGTTCAGATGCCGCTACTGATCGATCCTCACCAAAAGCCTGGGCACGAGCCTCTTCTGAATGAGGTGTCGTCGTAGAAACACTAGTCTCCACGATATCAACTTGAGAATGTACCTCAAGAAGCCCCTCATCTGTCTCACTTGAAGAGACAACCATCAGTGACGTTGAGGTCACTACTGAACTTACTTGACTCGCTGACTCTGCCTTAGCTCCTACTGAAGAAAAATCAGCCTGAGGAGCAACTGGAGCCGGTGCCTCACTATTAACATAATCTATTTTAGCTTCATCAGGTTTTACCTGAACTTCATCTGCTTTACCTGTTTGAAGCGTAAAGCTAGATAAAATCAAAGCAGCAAAAGTTGTATAGAAAACTTTTTTCTTAGCTATTTCCATTCACCTCCTCATTTTTTAGATGGCCTCATTTACTAATATTATAGACTTTTTTTTTACTTTCTGTCAAATTAGTTTTATTAAAAAACGCTATTATATCGGGGTTTTACACGTGTCAGACATCCCTTAACTTTTCTCATTTTTCAAGGTGCTAAATATTAGTTTCATCTTATTTTTTTCATTGTCAAGACGCTGAATTACTTTGATTATCAAATAATCTAAATTTTTGAAACTCTGGCTAACTGTTACAATTTTTTTATAGCCTTTAAATAACAAAAAATCCTGCTCTCGGCAGAATTTTTAGATTTCTTTTTCAACTTCGTCAATACACCAAGCAATCAGTTCCTCTAAGCGAGCGATATCCTCTGTCATATGAAGATAGCCCATGACTGCTTCGAAGCCTGTTGACATTTTATAGGTAATAACATCTGTATTTTTAGCCTTGGTATGGCTATTCGCATTACGACCTCGTTTATAGATGTCTAGCTCTTTTTCAGTCAAAAGCTCTTGCTCCAGCATTTTTTCAATGAGACTAGCCTGGGCCTTAGCTGAAACATAGCGTGTAGCTAGACGGTGCAGTTGGTTTGGCTTGGTCTGACCTTGAAAAATCAGGTGACGGCGAATGTACAAGGAATAAACAGCATCTCCCTCAAAAGCGAGAGCAATACCATTAATAAGGTTGACATCAAGATGTTTAGTCACGTGTCCACCTCACGCCCTCCTTGGTATCAAGAAGTTTGATACCTTGAGCAGCTAACTCATCACGAATGCGGTCTGCTGTCGCAAAGTCCTTGTTGGCACGCGCCGCTTGACGCTCTTCAATGAGTTTTTTTCGATATCTTCATCAAGGACTTCTTCTTCGAAAAACAATACCGAAGACTTGGAGCATTTTTTCAAAAGCATCCTTAACGGTTTGATCATAATTGCCTGAATTAATCCATTTAGCCATGTCAAACAGAACAGTCACTCCGTTTGCCGTATTAAAATCATCATCCATAGCTTCTTGGAAGGCGTCAAGATAAGTTTGCAACTCAGCTTGATTCACCTGTTCTGTCAACGGAAGACTGTGGGTATTTTTCAAATACTTAAGATTGACTTCAGCATCATGGATAGCTTTTTTTCTGTAAAGTTAATTGGTTTACGATACTGTTGTGTTGCTAGGAAGAAGCGAAGCACTTGACCATCAACCGTTTGAAGCATATCATGAACGGTCACGAAGTTACCCAAGGATTTTTGACATTTTTTTCATTATCCACATTGACAAAACCATTATGCATCCAGTAGTTAGCAAAGGTCTTGCCAGTTTTGGCTTCGGATTGGGCAATTTCATTGGTATGGTGTGGAAACTCAAGGTCTGCCCCTCCACCATGAATATCGATAGTATCTCCAAGGATTTCAGTCGCCATAACAGAACATTCGATGTGCCAACCAGGACGACCAGGTCCCCATGGGCTATCCCAAGAAACTTCTCCCTCTTTAGCAGCTTTCCAAAGGGCAAAATCTAGAGGATTTTCCTTACGTTCTGTTTCAGCATCCGTACGTCCGCTTGCACCAATTTCAAGATCTTCCAAGGTCTTGTTAGCCAATTTAGCATAGTTGTTTGACTTAGCTACTCGGAAGTAAACATCACCTTCAGAGACATAGGCAAATCCTTTGTCAACCAAGGTTGACACGAATGCAATGATTTCATCCATGTAGTTAATAACACGTGGATTTTGTGTCGCTGGTTTGATGCCAAGTTGTCCGGTATCTTCCATAAAGGCCGCGATAAACTTGTCCGACAATTCCTTAGTTGAAATACCAGCTTCATTGGCTGCCTTGATGATCTTATCATCTACATCCGTAAAGTTGGAAATATAGTTGACTGTGTAGCCACAATACTCAAAATAACGACGAATAGTATCAAAAGCTACTGCTGAACGGGCATTTCCGATATGAATGTAATTGTAAACTGTTGGTCCGCAGACATACATATTGACAACATTTTCTGTCAAAGGTACAAAATCACGGAGCGAACGCGTCATCGTATCATAAATTTTAATCACTAGAGATTCCTTTCAATTAACTGGAAACTATTTTTTATCTTTGATATGGTTTAGGTACAAACACAAGAGTATAACGAGAATGATAATCCAAATAGCCGCATCTAGCTGACCTTGAGCTAAGAGAGACATAGCTGAAAGAAAACTCCCAACTATATAGAAGACCAAAAAAGGATTGTCCTTGAAGAATTTTTTCATTACTCAAATCTCACTTGTGTCGTTGCTTAAAAACAAGACCGGCCCATAACAGAGCAATGCAAAACCATAAGGCGGCCATACTATAGTCTGCTCTATGTAAAGCAATGTAAACAAGAGCAAGAGGACCCACAACCGTCAATCGAGTCACCTTTGAACTAAAGAGTTTCATCGTTTCCTTTCCTTATAGACGTGATGAATGAAAGCTAGCTGCTTTTAGAAGGTCTTCTAGCTTTTCGCTATAGTATTCACGGCCTTCTTCAATATCGTGGATAACTTCTTCATCCTTTTGACCATGAACACGCACAACCTTAGCAGGAACACCAACGACTGTAACATCTTCTGGGACATCCGCAACAACCACAGCTGCCGCACCGACCTTAGCATTCTTTCCAATCTCAATAGGGCCTATGACCTGAGCATGGGCTGAAACCAAGGCACCCTCACGAACGGTTGGGTGACGTTTTTCCCGACATCTTTACCAGTACCACCTAAAGTGACACCGTGGTAAAGCATAGCGCCCTTCTCCACAACAGCTGTCTCACCAATAACAAGGCCAGAGCCATGGTCAATAAAGACACCTTCAGCAATCTGAGCCCCTGGGTGAATCTCAATCTGAGTCCAAAAGCGCCAAAACTGACTATGCATACGCGCTAAGAGTCGACAATGGTGGCGCCAGAGAAAATGTGAGATACGATGAGCAGCCAAGGCTTTTAAGCCAGGGTAGGTTAAAAGAACCTCCAAACTCGTCCGAGCTGCCGGGTCATTTTTCTTTACTATATCAATACTTTCTTTCCACCAACCCATTTAGGTCACTCCTTACATCATTATTGTTATTATTGTTTGCTGTGGCCTATTATTCTTTAAAGTGGAAAGCTACCAACACTAGGTCTACTCGCTATCCCCTTCAAAATAAGACCAGTCGACTAACTCAGGCTGCTCATCAAACGGATTGATGACAATACCTTGAACCTTATCCAACTCATTTTCACCTGTTGAAGGCTGGTAAATTTCTGACAGTGGCCATTGCAAAATCGTCCCTTTAGCCTTACGGAAAGGTAGGCCAAAAGTCTCGTTCCCGTACCATTTTGCAAAGCTCGTTAAGTTCGTAAACACAGGCACATAACTCTGTCCCTCTGCATTCGACATGGTCGCAAAGAGACGGTCATCCTGGCCATCTTCCTCGCGTTTGTGAACGAAGGCTGGAACAAGATAAATCTTATCTTTAGGAGCTGCCTTTTGATTTTCCTCACCCAAAAGATTATTAAGGGTCTGAGTGAAATAGTTGATAAACTGGATGAGTTCACTGCTTGCAAAAAGAGTGGTATTTGAGAAGTCACCATCCTCTTTTAAATTGAAAGCAAGACCAAAAAGCTCTGCCTGAACAAGTTGTGTTAAAACATCTAAGCTCGAACGTTCTATCCAAATTTGTTCTCGAGCACTCTCCTGAGTAGCTTTGAAAGATTGTAGGTCCTGTTCATTGGTGAAGACAGGAACAACCTTCTTTCCTTCCACTTCAACTGCGTAGAGGTCTTGAGCAGCCAAGACGGGAGTACGTTGTAGGTAATTAACCAAAGCCAGACTGGTTAAAAAGTGGTCTGGTTCCTTTAAAAATTCTTTTAGAGTTTCATCAAAAGCTTGCAATTCTTGATTTTCTGTCATTCTTCTGTCTGTTCTTTCGTTTCTGATTTATCAGGATTTTTCGGTGCTTCACCACTTTCATTATGGTGGCGTGGTTTATGATGAGAACGACGGCGGTGACGATGCTCTCCTCCATTTTCCCCATCATCAAGTTTTTCAGGCTTAGGAAGCAAGGCCTTGATTGAGGCATCAATACGTCCTTTTTCATCGATTTTGATAATTTTAACAGTTACCGTACCCCCAACTTTAACCACATCTTCGACATGCTCAGTACGTTCCCAAGCTAGTTCTGAGATGTGGATGAGAGCATCTGTCTTATTGAAAAGGTGGACGAAGGCACCGAACTTTTCAATACGCACAACGGGTACAGTGTAAACCTCTCCAACCTTAGCTTCACGTACAAGATCGGAGATGATAGTTTTAGCACGGTTAATAGCATCCTGATCACTAGAGAAAATCTGAACAAGACCTTCTTCATCAATATCAATAGTGACACCAGTCTCAGCGATAATCTTGTCAATAGTTTCGCCACCTTTACCGATGACAACCTTGATCTTGTCAACAGGAATCTGAATACTGTCAATCTTAGGTGCTGTTGGTGCCAATTCTGGACGTGGCTCAGCGATTGCTGACTCAATAACATCAAGAATTTCAAAACGAGCTACCTTTGCTTGAGCCAAAGCCTCTTCGAGAATGGCCGGTGTAATACCCGAAATCTTAATATCCATCTGAAGAGCTGTAATTCCTTGACGTGTACCCAGCCACCTTAAAGTCCATATCTCCAAAATGATCTTCCAAACCTTGAATATCAGTTAGGACAGTGTAGTTAGTACCATCTGAGATAAGTCCCATGGCAATACCTGCAACAGGTGCCTTAATCGGTACACCACCAGCCATAAGAGCCAAGGTTCCTGCACAAATAGAAGCTTGTGATGAAGAACCATTTGACTCCAAGACTTCTGCTACCAAACGGATAGCATAAGGGAACTCTTCAACACTTGGGAGAACCTGAGCAAGGGCACGTTCACCCAAGGCTCCGTGACCAATCTCACGTCGACCTGGTGCACCATAACGCCCTGTCTCACCCACTGAATACTGAGGGAAATTATAGTGGTGAAGGAAACGTTTCTTATACTCTGGATCCAAACCATCAACAAGTTGTGTATCACTCATAGGTGCCAAAGTCAAAACTGACAAGGCTTGAGTTTGACCACGTGTAAAGAGACCTGAACCATGAACCTTAGGAAGAAAGTCAATCTCTGCGTCCAAAGGACGGATTTCATCCACACGACGACCATCTGGACGAACCTTGTCTTCTGTAATCAAACGACGCACTTCAGCATGTTCCATCTGCTCAAGGATTTCTGCTACATCACGCAGAATAGTTTCCTTATCCTCATCTTCCGCAAAGCGTTCTTGATAAGAAGCGAGGACCTCTTCTTTTACAGCCTGGGTTGCTGCTTCACGCGCCAGTTTTTCTTCCACCTGAACAGCCTTAGCTAATTGATCATAATAAGCTGTTTCGATTTCGACTTTCAAATCAGCATCAACTTGTAGAAGTTCAACCTCAGCCTTTTTCCTTGCCAACAGCTGCAACGATATAATTTTTGAAATCAACCAACTCTTGAATAGCCCTCATGTCCCTTCAAGAGTGCTTGCAACATAATATCCTCAGACAATTCCCTGGGCACCTGACTCTACCATATTGATAGCTTCCTTGGTACCTGCCACTGTCAAATCTAAAAAGTGAAACTTCCTTATCCGCTGCACTTGGGTTGATGATGAAATCTTCTGCAGCATAGGCCACTTGAACCCCAGCAATCGGACCATTGAAAGGAATATCAGAGATAGAAAGAGCTAAAGAACTCCCAAACATAGCCGCCATCGGAGCACTAGCATTCTCATCATAAGAGAGGACGGTGTTAATGACTTGAACTTCGTTACGAAAGCCCTCCGCAAACATAGGACGAATAGGACGGTCGATGAGGCGAGCAGTCAAAGTGGCATCTGTTGAAGGGACGACCCTCACGCTTATTAAAGCCCACCCGGGAACTTACCAGCTGCATACATTTTTTTCCTCATAATTAACCTGTAAAGGAAAGAAATCTGCAGTTGCCATCTTTTTTTAGACATAACAGCTGTTGATAATACAGTTGTATCTCCATAACGCACGACGACAGCACCATTAGCCTGCTTGGCTACCTGCCCAACTTCAACGACAAGCGGGCGTCCTGCAAAGGTCATCTCAAAAGTTTGTTTAGCCATGTTTGATCCCTCTTTTTATCCATGACCAGCCCTTACAAAAAAACGAACCGGTCAACTTTATGTCATTCATTTGATATAACTTTCATTTTTACCATAATATAGTCAAAAATGGCAGAGCTCCGGCATAAGTTAGCGCCCAAGTCTCCCTTTCTCTCAGATATTTAAGTCGTTTTGTGATATAATAAACACTTATGAGAGACAAAGGAATGACTATGAAAAAATTACAACACATCATTATGATTGCCTTAATCTTACTAGGCCTAGTAACACCTGCTCTAGCACAAGAACAGACAGATAACTTCAATGTTTCTGCTAAACATGCGATTGCTATCGAAGCAACTACTGGGAAAGTCCTCTATGAAAAAGGACGCCACTACTCCTGATGGTGTGGCTTCAATGACTAAAATCCTAACAGCCTACATGGTCTATAAAGCAGTTGACCAAGGAAAAAAATTACCTGGGACACTGAAGTAGATATTTCAGACTATCCTTTCAACTTAACCGTTGATTCAGAAGTTTCAAATGTCCCACTAGATTCCCGAAAATACACTGTTAAACAGCTCCTGGATGCCACCCTCATTTCCAGCGCTAACAGTGCTGCTATTGCTCTAGCTGAAAAAATCTCAGGATCAGAGAGTGCCTTTGTTGACACTATGACAGCCCAACTTAAAGAATGGGGCATTACAGATGCTAAATTATTTAACGCTTCTGGCCCTAAACAATAAATACCTTGGGGATAACCGCTATCCTGGCTCTAAAGCAGATGACGAAAAATACTATGAGCGCTCTAGATGTTGCCATTATTGCAGACCACCTCATCAAAGACTATCCTCAGGTACTTGAAATCACCAAGCAAACCGAAACTGATTTCGAAGGTAACAACAAATTAACGACGCACAACTACATGTTGGAGGGGCAAGACAACTACCGTGAAGGCGTTGATGGACTCAAGACTGGAACAACTGAACTTGCAGGGGCATCCTTTGTAGCCCACGCCAATGAAAATGGCATGAGTTTAATTACCGTTGTTATGAATGCGGACAATGGCGGAGAAGATGAAGCAGCCAGATTCACGGCCACAAATGAGTTGCTAGATTATGTGACTCAAAACTGGAAAATCAAAACCCTCAACACCAAGGGACAAATCGTCAAGAAAAATGATATTAAGGTAGCCGATGGAGACAGTCAAACCATCTCTGCTAAACTCGAGTCAGACCTTACAGTCGTTCAAAAAATAAACAGCAAAAATGATGCTGTTAAAATCAAAGCAAAAACTATAACAGCCCCTATCAAAAAAGATGACACTATTGGAACAGCGACCTTTGATGATAAGGATCTCGTTGGAACAGGTTACATCTCTGATCCACCTCAAATTTCTGTAACAGCTAACCAATCTATCAAGAAAAGTTTCTTCTTAAAAGTTTGGTGGAACCATATCGTTAATTTCTTTACAGGAAACAAGTAAACACAAAACTACCTTTTAGATATCAAAAGGTAGTTTTATCTTGCTTTAAAAATTATTCTTGTAAGTAAAAGCTCCTTCTCAACACCTTAAGTTCCTCTCAAAATGTGGTATAATAAATATCCAAAACACATGAAGGAACAAACCATGAAAAAACTGATTACGCTTATGATGACCTTCTTACTCTGTCTGGGAAGCGTAGCCCCTGCTTTTGCAGCAGATAAGAAAAAAGGATATAATGCCGCAGCCAAACATGCCATCGCTGTCGAAGCTAATACTGGCAAAATTTTATACGAAAAAGATGCAACCACCTCTACGGGGATTGGCTCTATTACCAAGCTTCTAACAGCCTATATGGTTTATAAAGCGGTAGATCAGGGAGACCTCAAGTGGAACAGCAAAGTTGACATTTCTGACTACCCCTTTGAACTAACTGTCAGTACCGGAGTATCTAATATTCCACTAGACGCCCGCAAATACACTGTCAAACAACTTCTTGACGCAACTCTTATTTCCAGTGCCAACAGTGCATCTATTGCTCTAGCCGAGGAAATCGGAGGAACCGAAAGTAAGTTTGTCGACATGATGAAAGCCCAACTTAAAGATTGGGGTATCACTGATGCCAAGATTGTCAATGCCTCTGGTCTCAATAATTCTTACTTAGGTGACAATATCTATCCAGGCTCTAAATCAGACGAAGAAAAATACCATGAGTGCTAAAGATGTTGCTATCATTGCACAACACGTGGTGAAAGAATATCCTGAAATTCTCGATATCACTAAAAAAAACTGAAGCTGATTTTTGATGGTGTCAACAAACTCAAAACCTTCAACTATATGCTCAAGGGACAACCTAGTTACCGTAAAGGAGTGGATGGCTCTAAAAACAGGGACCACTGATTTAGCTGGTGCTTCCTTCGTGGCCCACTCAAATGAAAGTGGCATGAGCATTATCACAGTCATTTTGAATGCTGATAATACCGATACTGATGACTACGCCCGTTTCACTGCAACCAATGACCTACTTAATTACGTAGTCTATCATTGGGAAAGCAAGACCATTGCCAAAAAAGGACAAGCCATCGGTAAAAGCCAAGCCCCTGTCCTTGATGGGAAATCTAAGCAAGTCACTGCTGTTGCTAAGTCTGACTTTAATATCATCCAAAAAATAGATGCTAACAATAGTAAACATATTAAAGTTACTACAAATCAAGTCCAAGCCCCTGTCAACTCAAGTGACAAGGTTGGAACTGCTACCTTTGAAGATAAGTCACTTGTAGGAGAAGGTTACTTGCCTAACCAAGGTATGCCTAGCATGGAACTGGTTGCTGGTAAAGAAGTTAAGAAAAGCTTCTTCCTCAAGGTCTGGTGGAATCACTTTGTCAACTTTGTCAACGAAAAACTCTAATTATTACAGTCGAGCTTTGCTCGGCTTTTTCTTTTACCCCATCTTTACAGAAAGATTGACTCTATCTTGACTCCTATTGACACAAAAAAAGACAGACTACACCTGTAATCTGTCTATTTGTTTGATTTTTACACTACTGTAAAGGTTAATTTATCTTTCGAGCAGCCGATTTTAAGAGTTTGTCCACTAACTACTTGACCACCTAGTAAGAGCTCAGATAACTTGTCCTCCACTTGAGTTTGAATCGTGCGACGTAATGGACGAGCACCCATCTCAACATCATAGCCATCTTTAGCTAAATGCTTGAGAGCAGCTGGTTGGAATTTCAAGTCAATCCCTTTTTCAGCCAAAGCTGATACCAACGGTTTCATCATAATCTTGACAATCTCACGAAGTTGCTCTTCCTCTAGACTATGGAAGACAACCTTCTCATCAATACGGTTGATAAACTCTGGACGGTAGGCCTTCTTAAGTTCTTCCATGATACGTGACTGCATTGCTTGGTGATTATGAGAAATATCTTGAGCACCAATCCAATAGTCTTATCATCACGAAGAGCAGTCGCTCCCAAGTTCGAAGTCATAATGATAATGGTATTTGAGAAATCGACTTTACGACCTCGACTATCCGTCAAGACACCATCATCCAAAACCTGTAAGAGGATGTTGAAAATATCTGGGTGAGCCTTTTCCACCTCGTCAAAGAGGAGAACTGAGTAAGGCTTATTGCGAACTTTCTCTGTTAATTCACCACCCTCATCATATCCAACATAACCTGGAGGAGCACCATTAAGGCGGCTAGCCGCAAATTTTTCCATGTATTCTGACATGTCAAAGCGAAGCAAAGCTGACTCATCATCAAAGAGAACTTCCGCCAAAGCCTTGGCCAACTCTGTCTTACCAACACCAGTAGGTCCAAGGAACATGAAGGAACCAATCGGACGTTTTCCAGTACGAATACCTGACTGGTTACGACGAATAGCACGACTAATCGCTGAAACTGCTTCGTCTTGACCAATAACACGTTTATGAAGCTCTGCTTCCAGATTCAAGTAACGCTTGCTATCTGCCTGAGTCATCTTCTCAACAGGAATACCTGATAGACGACTAAGGGTTTGCATAATCTGATCTGCATCTACCAAGGCAGGTTCTGGTAATTTTGCTTTTTGGCTAGCTTTATATTGTTTAACAGCAGCCTTCATATCACCAGATAGAAGCGCTTCATCCAAAGGCGTTATCTCACGTTTGGCTTCTTTTTGATACGACCTTGAACAGTTGCACTCGCTTCATCTAAAAGATCAATGGCAGAGTCAGGCAAGTTTTTACTCGTCAAATAACGGTGGGCTGCCTTGACTGCTGTCTCAACCGCCTCATCAGTAATCGTTACACGATGATAGTCTTCATAAGACGAACGTAGGCCTTTTAGAATATCAATCGCCTCAGGTACACTTGGCTCCTCAATTGTAATCTTAGCAAAACGGCGAGAAAGAGCTGCATCTTTCTCAATATGCTTCTGGTACTCAGCTTGAGTAGTTGCTCCAACCATATGAAGAGTTCCACGTGCTAGAGCGGGTTTCAAAATATTCGCCGCATCTAAGGTGCTATCAATACCTGAACCAGAACCAATAATCGTATGCAATTCGTCAATAAAAAGAATGATTTTTCCATCAGCTTCAATCTCATCAATGATCTGATTCATACGTTCTTCGAAATCGCCACGGAAACGTGTTCCTGCAACCACACTCATCATATCAAGCTCTAAGATACGCATATCAGCCAACTCAAAAGGTACTTCGCCTGAAGCAATACGCTGTGCTAAGCCAAGCGCAAGTGCCGTCTTACCAACACCTGCTTCACCCACAAGAACTGGGTTATTCTTCGTTTTACGACTCAAAACCTGAATCATGCGTGAAATTTCTTTCTCACGTCCGATAACAGGATCAAGAGCACCTGACTCGGCTACTGCCGTTAAGTCCTTGGTATAATCTGACAGTTCCCCAGTAGAAGATTGAGGAGGCTGCATCATATTAGCAAATTTCCTGATGCCTTTGATTTTTTAGGCTTACGAAGGTCATGAATGGCCTTCAAATCTTGCTTACTAAGACCTGCGTAACGCTCCAAAGAACGTCGTAAATCGATAATGCGAGGCTTATCGCTGTCATCCTTATATTGAAAACCAGCAACTTCAAGGAGACGACAAACCATCAAATCCTTATGAAGAAGGAAGGCCATCAATACATGTTCAGACCCTACCTCTACAGCACCAGTCACACTAGCAATTCCCTCTGCCTCTTGCAACATAACCTCTAAAGCATGTGACTGTGCACGTAAATTGATAATATCGGATTCAGACAAGTCTTTTGGACTTTTCTCCATCGCTAGTACAGCGGCTGTCTCAATCTCTTCCGCACGAATACGGTCCTCAAAATCAGTAAATGTTAGGTAGGCTACAGATCCTGGAACCTCAACCATAGCCAGAAGCACATGCCAAGTCTCCAAGAAAGGACTTCCAAAACGCTCTGCCTCAAGCTGAGCACGATGGAAAATGGCCTGCATTTTTCTTGAATATGTCGTCATCTAATTTCCTTTTCTATCCAATCTAAGTAATAGCGAGCGTAGAATACGCGAACGAATAGCAGCCGCATCTTCGCCTAAAACATCATCACTAGCAGTTGCTAAAATCAAATTTCCCTCACGTTCAGTGATGATTTTTTCATCAAAAAGCAACTGAATCAAGTCTGTAAATACCTGCTCGCTGAGCTGATCTGCCAAGTTCTGAAGCAAATCATTAATCATGTGGTGCTTGTCGGAGAATCTGACCTTGACGATACGAATATAACCGCCACCTCCACGTTTACTCTCAACAATATAACCACGACTTTCTGTAAAACGAGTCTTAATAACATAGTTAATCTGACTCGGTACAACTTGAAAAGTATCTGCTAAGTTCGAGCGTTGAATCTCAGCAATTCCAGACTGGCCCAGCAATTCTTTAATATATTCTTCTATACTATCTGATGTATTTCTTGCCATCTTAATTCCTCCAGTCTAATTTGACTATAACTGACTATTATTATACCAAAAATGTCAGCTCATGGGAAACTATACCTCAAAAAGCTTTTTAAAGTTGTCATTAGAGACCATATAAGATACAATAAATAAGACTAAAATATTAGGTAACTTAAGGTGTTTGATTCAAATTTTCTATCCACTTTAACAGGCTGAGACCCACCTAATCCAATAAGTACTTTTTAGCACTTTCGCAGTAGTATTAGTCTTATCTCTTATTTTATTTCCCTATGAAAGGTTACTCATGAAATACATCATTGCACTCTTAATCTCTATGATTCCTTTAGTTGAGCTCCGTGGAGCCGTACCTGTTGCTATCGCCTCAGGTATTCCTTGGTGGCAAGCCCTAATTCTTTGTGTCATTGGGAACATGATTCCAGTCCCAATTATCTTTTTCTTCGCCCGCCGTGTTCTCGAATGGGGGGCAGACAAACCTCTAATTGGTGGTTTCTTTACCTGGTGTCTTAAAAAAGGTCACAGTGGTGGCCAAAAACTTGAAAAAGCTGCCGGAGATAAGGGTGTCTTCTGGGCCCTTCTCCTTTTTGTGGGAATTCCGCTTCCAGGAACAGGAGCTTGGACTGGTACCCTAGCAGCATCTATCCTAGATTGGGACTTTAAACGTAGTGTTATTGCTGTTATGCTTGGGGTTATCCTTGCAGGTATCATCATGGGAACACTCTCTCTTCTACTTGGTGTAAATACCTTCGCTCATTAATTACTTTTTCAACGTCTGGGGCATACTCAGACGTTTTTTAATAGCAACAAAAAAGAAGCTACGATTCATTCACGTAACTTCTTTTCTTTTTATCTAGTAACTAGAATTAGTTGTTAAGAGCTGCTGCCATTGTAGCTGCAACTTCTGATTCAAAGTCGTTAGATGCTTTTTCGATACCTTCACCAACTTCAAAGCGAACGAATTCTACTACTGAAGCGTTTACTGATTCAAGGTAAGCTTCAACTGTTTTGCTGTCGTCCATGATGTAAACTTGAGCAAGAAGTGTGTATGCTTGGTCAACTTTAGTGTTGTCAAGCAAGAAGCGGTCCATTTTACCTGGGATGATTTTATCCCAGATTTTTTCTGGTTTACCTTCAGCAGCCAACTCAGCTTTGATATCTTCTTCAGCTTGAGCAAGAACAGCATCAGTCAATTGAGCTTTAGAACCATATTTAAGGTGTGGAAGAGCTGGTTTGTTAACCATAGCACGGCTTTCGTTATCTTGATCGATAGCGTGGTTAAGTTGTGCCAATTCATCTTTAACAAATTGTTCGTCCAATTCAGTGTATGAAAAGAACAGTTGGTTTCATCGCTGCGATGTGCATTGAGATTTGTTTTGCAAGAGCATCATCTCCACCTTCGATAACTGAAACAACACCGATACGTCCACCGTTGTGTTGGTAAGCTCCGAAGTGTTGTGCATCAGTTTTTCTCAACAACTGCAAAACGACGGAATGAAATCTTTTTCACCGATAGTAGCTGTAGCAGTTACGTATGCAGCTTCAAGAGTTTCACCTGAAGGCATAGTCAATGCAAGTGCTTCTTCGTTGTTAGCTGGTTTACCCTCAGCAATTACTTTAGCTGTTTCGTTTACCAATTCAACGAATTGAGCGTTCTTCGCAACGAAGTCAGTTTCAGCATTAACTTCAACAACTGCTGCAACGTTACCGTTAACGTAAACACCAGTCAAACCTTCAGCTGCAACACGGTCAGCTTTCTTAGCTGCTTTAGCCATACCTTTCGCGAAGCAATTCAATTGCTTTTTCGATATCACCTTCAACTTCAACCAATGCTTTTTTAGCGTCCATGACACCAGCACCAGATTTTTCACGCAATTCTTTAACAAGTTTAGCTGTAATTTCTGCCATTTTGTTTTTCTCCAAATTTATTTTATCAAACTAAGGGGCAGGGCTGAGCCCCGCCCCTTAGGTGTTTGTCGTATCTTTAGTGGGCATTGAGCCCAAACCAATCTTAAAGATTAGTTGTTGTCACCTTCGACAACTTCAACGATTTCTTCGATTGAATCAGCTGCAGCTGCTTCTTGGAAATCTGCAGAAGCATCTTCACCTTGGTTACCTTCGATGATAGCATCAGCCATTTTTGAAGTGATCAATTTAACGGCACGGATAGCGTCATCGTTAGCTGGGATGATTACATCAATCTCATCTGGATCAGCGTTTGTATCAACCATCGCTACAACTGGGATACCAAGTTTTTTAGCTTCTTTAACAGCGATTTGTTCTTTGTGTGGGTCAACGATGTAGATTACATCTGGAATGCGAGGCATATCTTCGATACCACCCAAGAATTTTTCAAGACGTGCACGTTGTTTGTTAAGAAGTGCAACTTCTTTCTTAGGAAGAACTTCGAAAGTTCCATCAGCTTCCATTTGTTTGATTTCTTTCAAACGAGCGATACGTTTTTGGATAGTATCCCAGTTTGTAAGAGTACCACCCAACCAACGGTGGTTGATGTAGTATTGACCAGCACGAGTTGCTTCTTCAGCTACTGCTTCAGCTGCTTGTTTTTTAGTACCAACGAACAAGATTACTGCATCGTTAGCTGCTGCTTCACGAACGAATTCGTAAGCTGTATCAGCCATTTTTACAGTTTGTTGCAAGTCGATAACGTGGATTCCGTTACGCTCAGTGAAGATGTACTTAGCCATCTTAGGGTTCCAGCGACGAGTTTGGTGACCAAAGTGTACACCAGCCTCAAGAAGTTGTTTCATTGAAATTACTGCCATGAGTATTTCTCCTTAAAAATTGTTTTTTCCTCTTCTAAGCTTTAGACTTGCAGTCCCACCCTGCGGCAACAAGACCACAATCGGCTTAGAATGAGTATTTGTCACTTTACGCAACTATAGTAGTTTATCAAAAAAAGTGACATTTGACAAGCTATAAAATCAGTCTGACCATTAGAAAAAATTCACCCTTATTAAAATTGCAATCGTTTTCTTTGAGGTTGATAAGTATTTTGTTTATAATTAGGCTATCAAAAATAGAGGAGGACATTATTTTGTCATTAGTCGGAAAAGAAATTATTGAATTTTCAGCACAAGCTTACCACAACGGGGAATTCATTACTGTTACAGATAAAGATGTTAAAGGAAAATGGGCTGTTTTCTGCTTCTACCCTGCAGATTTTTCATTTGTCTGCCCAACTGAACTCGGTGACCTTCAAGAACAATATGAAGCTCTTAAATCTCTTGGTGTAGAGGTTTACTCTGTCTCTACTGACACTCACTTTGTTCACAAAGCTTGGCATGATGACTCAGATGTTGTTGGAACTATTACTTATCCTATGATTGGAGATCCTTCACACCACATCTCACAAGGCTTTGATGTTCTTGGGCAAGATGGTCTCGCACAACGTGGTACATTTATCATTGATCCAGATGGCGTTATCCAAATGATGGAAATCAACGCTGATGGTATTGGACGTGATGCAAGCACTCTTATTGATAAAGTCCGTGCTGCTCAATATATTCGTCAACATCCAGGTGAAGTTTGTCCAGCCAAATGGAAAGAAGGAGCTGAAACACTTACTCCTAGCTTAGATCTTGTAGGTAAAATTTAACAACCAGGGGGTATCCATGGTCTTAGATAAAGAAATCAAGACGCAATTAGCACAATATTTAAATTTACTAGAATCTGATATTGTATTACAAACAGATTTAGGGGATGACGATAATTCTCGAAAAGTGAAGGAATTTCTAGACGAGATTGCCGCTATGTCTGACCGCATTAGTCTTGAATCAACACATTTAAAACGTCAACCTAGTTTTGGTATTGCACAAAAAGGGCAAAAAAGTCGTGTTATTTTCTCAGGCTTACCAATGGGCCACGAATTCACATCTTTCATTTTAGCTCTCTTGCAAGTTTCTGGTCGTCCACCTAAAGTTGATGAGGACACTATCGAACGTATCAAGAAGATTGATAAACCCATCAATTTAGAAACTTATGTTTCATTAACATGTCACAATTGTCCGGACGTTGTTCAAGCCTTTAATATAATGGCTGTTTTGAACCCAAATATCACTCACACCATGATTGAAGGTGGTATGTATCAGGATGAGGTCAAAGCCAAAGGTATCATGTCTGTTCCTACGGTTTACAAAGACCAAGAAGAATTTACATCTGGTCGTGCAACCATTGAACAGCTTGTAGAAAAATTGGACGGACCACTTGATGCTGATGCTTTCGCTGATAAAGGTGTCTATGATGTTTTGGTTATTGGTGGTGGTCCTGCTGGAAACAGTGCGGCCATCTATGCTGCCCGTAAAGGTTTAAAAACTGGTCTTTTAGCAGAAACCTTTGGTGGACAAGTTATCGAGACAGTCGGCATTGAGAACATGATTGGTACGCTATATACAGAAGGTCCTAAGTTAATGGCCCAAGTTGAGGAGCATACGAAATCTTATGATGTTGATATCATCAAAAGTCAATTAGCTACTGGCATCGAAAAGAAAGAACTTATTGAAGTGACACTGGCTAACGGTGCCGTTTTAAAATCCAAAACTGCTATCCTAGCTCTCGGAGCCAAATGGCGTAATATCAACGTTCCTGGCGAGGAAGAATTCCGCAATAAAGGGGTTACTTACTGCCCACACTGTGATGGTCCACTATTTGAAGGAAAGAATGTTGCAGTTATCGGTGGTGGTAACTCAGGTTTGGAAGCGGCTTTAGATTTAGCAGGCATTACTAAATATGTTACAGTCTTAGAGTTCTTACCTGAATTAAAGGCAGATCAAGTCTTACAAGAACGAGCTGCTAAAACTGATAATCTCACCATTCTTAAGAACGTTGCAACCAAAGAAATTGTTGGTCAAGATCATGTAACTGGTTTGAATTACGTTGAGCGTGATACAAACGCAGAAAAACATCTTGATCTTGAAGGTGTCTTTGTTCAAATTGGTCTTGTACCAAGTACTGCTTGGCTCAAAGATAGTGGTATTGAACTCAATGAGCGCCAAGAAATTATCGTTGATAAATTTGGTTCAACAAATATCCCTGGTATTTTTGCTGCAGGTGACTGTACAGATAGCGCCTACAAGCAAATCATTATCTCCATGGGTTCTGGTGCTACAGCTGCTATTGGAGCCTTTGATTACTTGATTAGACAATAATCAACACTTGCGTGTTAGTAATCTATCTTCAACAGTTATAATTAATATAAAGAGGTTGAATGTCTTTCAACCTCTCAGATTGAAGACAAAGTCCTCAGAAGTTATACTTCTGGGGATTTTTCTTGCTTTGAAGGAGTATAATAAAAGAAAAAGGTATTTGATGAGGTGTTCCTATGTTTCACAAAGAAAATCCTGAATACAATCGACGTCAAGTAGGATTCTATACGCTTGATGAACTTGTGCCTAAAGACCATTTTCTAAGAAAAGTCGAGGAAACGATTGATTTCTCTTTTATTTATGATCTTGTCGAAGATAGTTATTCCTCGGATAATGGTCGCCCTAGTCTAGACCCTGTTTTATTAGTTAAAATTCCGTTGATTCAATGTTTTTATGGCATTCGTTCTATGCGCCAAACCATTAAAGATATTGAGGTGAATACGGCTTACCGTTGGTTTCTTGGCTTATCTCTGGACGATAAGGTGCCTCATTTTACAACTTACGGTAAGAACTATAGCCGACGCTTTGAAAACAAGGAAGTGTTAGCACACATTTTTAGTCATGTGCTTCATCATGTTTTGGAAGCAGGGCTCATTGATCCCTCAGAAATCTTCATTGATGGGACCCATATCAAGGCAGCTGCTAATAATCATAAGTACAAAACTGTTGTTATTGATCAAAAAGCTAAATTCATGAGTGAACAACTGGAGATTGAGATTAATTTAGATAGGAAAAAACACGCAAAAAAGTTCTTAAAGCCCGCCAAAAAAGGCGAGGCTAAACCTAAGAAACAATCAACGACAGACCCAGACAGTGGTTGGTTTCATAAGGGGGAACATAAGGAAGTCTTCGCTTACAATGCTCAAGTAGCTTGTGATAAACACGGCTGGGCCTTAGCTTATACGGTTGAAGCAGGAAACATCCATGATAGTCAGGCTTTCTCTGCTCTTTTTGTCAAACTAGAACCATTCTCACCTGAATTCATTATTGCGGATTCAGGCTATAAAACACCTAGTATTGCCAAGTTTCTTCTAGAAAAAGGGATTACACCAGTTTTCCCTTACACTAGACCAAGAGGTAAGAAAGATTTTTTACGTCCAAAAGACTTTGTCTATGACGAGCATTTTGATTGTTATCTTTGTCCAGAGAACCATGTATTAACTTATCGTACAACCACACGTGAAGGTTATCGAGAGTATAAAAGTAATCCTAAAATTTGTAAGACCTGTCCCTTGTTAGCGATTTGTACTGAAAGTCGCCAGCACCAAAAAGTTGTTGTGCGTCATATTTGGAAAGATGCCCTAGAAGTCTGTGAAGATATTCGCCATCAAAGTGGTATGAAAGAACGGTATCAACACCGGAAAGAAACGATAGAACGGTTATTCGGAACAGCTAAAGAATATCATAACTTACGTTATACCAGAGAAAAAGGAAAGTCCAAAATGGAAGCTAAGGTTGGGCTTACTTTAGCGTGTCTAAATATCAAAAAATTGGTAAAAATGATGACAGGAAAGACCTATAATTTTACCCAAATATCTCAATATTATTGGATTATAGGAGAATTAGGTAAGAATATAAAAAAGACAAACATCAAAAACGATGTTTGTCTTCATTCTGAGAGGTTGAATGTCTTTCAACCTCTTTATGTTTCTTGTAAATAGGCAGTTTGAACAAACAACCCGTCAATTTGATGAAAGAGACTTGACGAATCTTTTTTTTTTCGATAGAATGGTATCTGTTATGGCGGTATAGCCAAGTGGTAAGGCACGGCTCTGCAAAAGCTTGATCGTCGGTTCAAATCCGTCTACCGCCTTCATAATACGAAGACACCTTAGGGTGTCTTTTTTCATTATTGCATCTTGAATATACAATATAAGTGCACAATAAAAACTCATAAGATTTTCTAGTAAAATAGAATTGAACGAACTAGTTACGAAAGGAAATCTTATGAGCTACCATCATTTTACCATAGACGAGCGTGAAAGTATTCTCATTTACCGTACGCAAGGCCTAAATTTTTCTCAAATTGCTAAGTTACTTCATCGTCATCCATCTAGTATTAGTCGTGAGTGGAAGCGCCATACAAAAATCAGGAGCTTATTCTCCAAGTCATGCACAGGAATCGTACCATAATGCCAAATCACACTGTGGACGAAAAACGTATGCTTGAAATAGATCACAATTTAAGCAATACCGTCAAACATCTATTTCTCGATTACCAATGGTCTCCTGAAGAAATAGAAGGTCGGTTGCGAATAGAGTATGGAAAAACTGTTATTAGTTATCAAACAATCTATAGAGCCATTTATAGAGGTCATTTTGATGATAACTCACTATCTCATGGTGCTCGTGGTGTCATTCGTAAACTTCGTCATCGTGGGAAAACACGTCATACTAAAGGTCATGTTGAAAATAGAGGGAAAATATCCATTTCTCATACAATTCACGAAAGACCAGAAGAAGCTAATAATCGAACTAGAATAGGAGATTGGGAAGCCGATACTGTTGCAGGTAAAACTGGAAAAGCTTGTTTAGTTACTCTAACAGACCGTTATTCTCGTTTTCTAAAAATCAAAAAGGTAGCTGTTAAGAAAAGCAAGTTGGTAATAGAAGCTATGGTAAAACTGTTAGAACCCTTGACGGAGTATACAGTAACTCCTGATAGAGGGAAAGAATTCACCTATCATCAGAAATTGAGTGATCAATTGAACATTGAAGTCTATTTTCCTGACCCTCATGCTCCATGGCAACGAGGAACCAATGAGAACACGAATGGATTACTTAGAGAATATTTTCCAAAGGGTAGTGATCTAACATTGGTTGATGATCAGACTATTCAGCTATGGGAGAACAAACTTAATAATAGGCCACGAAAATGTCTTAACTGGAAAACACCTTATGAAGTATTCTATGGGGAAAGTATGCACTTAATTTGACAATTCAAGATATAAAAATACCCGAAGCTAGAAACCTCGGGTATTCATTATTCTTATTTAATCGCTTCAATCAAAGCTTCCGCTTGATTCTGAAGGCTTTCAAGAACTTCTTCAGTTGCTAGGAATTTCCCATCTGCCCAGGCTGTATCATTTACACGTGTCGCTGTAAAATCACCAACCACTTGGGTACGGATAAATGGTAACAAGTCTTTGTAGGCATCAAAAAGTTGATTGTGACCACCATTAGCAACTGATGACACGGTTACAATCTTATCTTGAAGAGCTGATGGCCCTGAAGGATCTGATAGGTCAAGGGCACGGCTCAACCAGTCAAGCAAATTTTTCACTGGCCCAGGAATTGAGAAATTATAAACCGGTGAAAAAATCCAAATTGCGTCTGCTGCCAAGATCTGTTCTCGAACTTCTGCCAAAACTGGAAGAACTGGACTTTCTAAATCCTGATTAAAAACAGGTACTTGACTATAGTCAAGATAAGAAACATTAGCTTTACCAGCTAGCATTTTCTCAGCTTCTTCTGCTAATTGGTGGTTAAATGATCCCTTGCGAAGAGATCCAACGATAAATAGAATGTTTTTCATGATACGTTTCCTTTGTATTTCTAATAATTAATATTTACTACTACATAGTAATATATATAATTCCATTAGAAATATAAAGAAATATGCTCAGACATTCTTAAATTTTTTCAGGAGCTCTACCAACTGTGCCTGCTCTTCAGGTGTCAGAACGGAAAAAGTCTCCTCAATAGCTCGCTGATGTGGCGGGATTGCTGCTTGAATAATACGACGGCCCTCATCCGTCAAATCAACCTCGAAAGCACGCTTATCTGTTTGGCAGGCTTCTCGCGTCAACCAACCTTTTTTCTCCATATTTTTAATGACAACAGTCATATTCCCGGAGGTGGCAAGCATGCGGTCAATTAATTCGCCAATCTTCATACGTCCTTTGGCATTAAGCACGTCCATGACACCAAATTGAGTTGGTGTCAAATTAAATTCTTTAAAGGTCTCAGAAACCTTGGCATCGATGGTACGAAAAGCCTTACGCATAACTACCATACTTTTTACAGCCATGTTTTTATCTAAGTCACTCATTTCTAGTCCTTTCCAAATAGATGCTGTTTTTATTACTCTACCACAGTTTCTAAAAGTGGTATATGAAAATGAAAAAATAAGAAAAAAGAGTCCTTAGATATCTAACCAATACCTCAGAACTCTTTCATTTCTAACTATTACGATTCCAAAAAAGGGCTAATAAGATAACAGCACCTAGTACTGAAGGAACGATAGCAGTATCTGCTAGCATCGGTCCCCAATTTCCAAAAAGAAGCTGACCAACAAAAGCACCTAGCCATCCAACAAAGGTCTTACCAATACAGCCCATATGTTCACCCCTATTTGATATAGCAGAGGCAATAAGGCCAATTAGAAAACCAACTATCATACTTCCAATCATGATAAATTCTCCATCATACTTAGATTACCCAATCCCCATTTCGGAAGATCGGTACACGACTACCATCTTGGCGGATACCATCAATATCCATTTGATTTGAACCAATCATAAAGTCTACGTGTACATCAGAACGATTAAGTCCAGCTTCCTTAAGCTCCTCTTCTGTCATGTCTGCCCCTCCCTTAACACTAGTAGCATAGGCTGCTCCAATAGCTAGGTGGTTGGATGCATTCTCATCAAAAAGAGTGTTAAAGAAAGTGATGCCTGACTGTGAAATCGGACTTGGATCTGGAACCAAAGCACATTCACCTAGAGCACGCGCTCCATTATTGTTGAAGACGAGATTCTTCATCACTTCATCACCTTGATCCGCTGTGATATCTACAATTTCACCATCTTTGAAGGTTACCTTGATTCCCTCAATAATATTACCATTGTAGCTTAGAGGCTTTGTGCTTGAGACATAACCATCTGCACGATGAAAATCTGGTGCCGTAAAGACCTCTTCTGTTGGCATATTAGGAAGGAAACCTTCACCTTGCGCATTAATGGCACCTGCAGACTCCCAAACATGGTTTTTAGGCAATCCTAGAGTCAAATCTGTTCCAGGTGCTTGGTAGTGTAAGGCTGAGAATTGTGCCTCATTGAGTAGGCGTGCTTTAGCATCCAAACGGTCAGCATGTTCCTTCCAGGCACGTACAGGATCCTCTTCATAAACACGACAGGTCTTGAAAATTTGATCCCAAAGTAAATCTACAGCTTCCTCATCACTCGAAGCATCAGGAAAGACCTTCTTAGCCCATTCCTTACCAGCTGCAGCAGCTACAGTCCAACTAACCTTATTAGACTGAGTTGCCACCTGCATAGGTTTAAAGGCCACTCCAGTAGCTTTAGCATGAGCAGATAAACGTTCCGGAGCTACACCATTAAGGGCACCTGGATCTGATGAACGAACGCCTAAGCGACTTGCCTTCTTGGCCAACAAATATTCCATCTCAGCTTTTTTATAAGCAGGAACCTCTTCGATGCGGTCCATATCAGCATGCAAGAAGCGCTCGCGATTAATAATATCATCTGACCATTGAACGATTACCTCAGCTGCTCCTAGAGCATAGGCTTCTTTAACTAAGAGATGAGCTAGCTCTGCTTGTTCTACATCAATGCTCAAGGCCACTGTGTGACCAGGTTGTACATTAATCCCATTAGCAACCAGTAATCTAGCATATTTCTCAAGATTTCTTTAAAATTTGGTAAAACCATAATTAACTCCTTGAAACTATAATTTTCTATCAGTATACCATAAGACGAAGAAAAAGGTTTCCTCTCAGCTTTGGCTTTTTAGCATCTCATGCAGCCCCCTAAACAAAAAGAGAACAGAGACTGACTCCATTCTCTCAAAGTTGATGACGATTCTCTTTAGCTATTAAAAGAAATCATCAAAAAGACTTAATTGATTATCTTCTGGCATATTTCCTAGGATTCCCATTTCATCCAATTTTTCAACCAAGGTAGATGATAGACCTCCTCGTTTACGCAATTCTGTCTTGGAAAGGAATTCACCTTCCTCACGCGCAGCAACCACTTGCTTAGCAACGTTCTCACCCAAACCTTCAAGTGCAATAAACGGTGGAATCAAAGTATCTCCTTCAATCAGAAATTCAGTTGCCTGACTCTTATAAAGATCCAACTGACCAAAGGTAAAGCCACGTTCTAACATTTCATTGACAATTTCAAGCGTCGTAAATAAGTCATTTTCAACATTAGTCGCTTCATTTCGTTGGCGTTTCTCCTTAAATATCTTCCATTCGAGCTTTAACAGCATCAAGACCCGCAGACATCGTCTTAAGCTCAAATGCTTTAGCTCGAATTGAGAAATAGGCACAATAGTAATAAATAGGATGGTGCACTTTGAAATAAGCTACACGTAGGGCCATCATAACGTAGGCTGCCGCATGGGCTTTAGGGAACATGTACTTGATTTTACCACAAGATTCAATATACCAGTCTGGAACATTATTTTCACGCATAGCTTGAATATAGCCATTACGCTCTTCTTCGGAAATCTTCAACCACATCCCCTTACGCACACGTTCCATGATTGTGAAGGCCATCTTAGGATCTAATCCCGCATGCATTAAGTATACCATGATATCATCACGACAACCGATAACTGTTTTCAGAGTGGCGATACCTTCCTTAATCAAATCTTGTGCATTACCTAACCAAACGTCTGTTCCGTGGGACAAACCAGATAACTGTAAGAGTTCCGCAAAGGTCGTCGGATGCGTCTCGTCGACCATACCACGAACAAAGTTAGTCCCAAACTCAGGGATTCCCAACATTCCCGTTGGTGTCCCAATCTGTTCAGGTGTTACTCCTAAAATATCAGTCCCTGAAAAAAGTTTCATTACATCTGGATCATCTGCTCGAATATCTTTTGGATCAATTCCTGATAAATCCTGCAACTTACGAATCATAGTCGGATCATCATGTCCCAGAATATCAAGCTTCAACACGTTCTCATCAATATCGTGGAAGTTAAAGTGAGTCGTCTGCCAGGCAGCCGTTACATCATCAGCCGGATATTGAACAGGTGTGAAATCATAGACATCCATATAATTTGGAATAACAACAATACCACCCGGGTGCTGACCAGTGTTTCGCTTAACACCCGCAGCCCCCATGGCTAAACGATCGACCTCGGCATCACGGTAAAACTTATTGTAATCACGTTCGTAACCTTTAACAAAACCATAAGCAGTCCGATCTGCAACAGTTCCTACTGTTCCGGCACGAAAAGCATATTGTTCTCCAAAAATATCACGAACGTCCAAGTGGGCTGATGGCTGATCATCTCCGGAAAAGTTCAAATCGATATCAGGTACCTTATCCCCATCAAAACCTAGGAAGGTCTCGAAAGGAATATCCTGACCATCTTTTTTATACTCCGTTCCACATTCTGAACATTCCTTATCAGGCAAATCGAAGCCAGATCCATAGGAACCATCTGTAATAAACTCTGAGTGTTGACAATTAGGACATAGATAATGAGGTGGCATCGGATTGACCTCAGTAATTCCAATCATCGTCGCAACAAAACTAGATCCGACAGATCCACGCGAACCAACTAGGTAGCCACGTTCATTTGAACGGTTAACTAGCATCTGCGAAGCCAGGTAGATTACGGCAAAACCATTACCAAGAATTGAAGACAACTCTTTCTCAATTCGCAGGTCAATAATATCAGGTAAAGGATTACCATAGAGCTCAAACGCTCTAGCATATGTCATCTCCGCAACCTGTTCTTCCGCTCGATCAATGAAAAGGTGTGTACAAGTCTTTTTTTGACAACCTCAACCTCTTCAATTTGATCTGCCATAGCCTGCGTATTAGTTACAACAATTTCATAGGCTAAGTCTTTTCCTAAAAAGGCAAAGTCGTCTAGCATCTCGTTAGTTGTCCTAAAATGAGCTTCAGGTAAAGGAGCAGGTTTCGCATTTTCTCCCTTACCAATTGGCCTATTAATCATGGCTCCTTGTCCCAAAGCACGAACAATGATTTCACGATAAATGGCATCCTCAGGGTTGATATAGTGTACATTTCCTGTAGCCAGCACAGACTTGTCCAGACGATTAGCGACTTCAATCAAATCTCTAATCAGTTGTTCTATAGCCGCCTCATCCTTGATTAAATCCTTTGCAATCAAGGGAGCATAAATTGCCGGTGGCATAACTTCAATAAAGTCATAATATTTGGCAACTTCAACCGCCTTGTCAATACCGTGAGACAGAAGCGTATCAAAAACCTCACCATCAGCACAAGCAGAACCTACAATAATTCCCTCACGATACTCATCTAAGACCGTACGAGGAATACGTGCTACTCCCTCAAAGTATGAGACATTTGATAGACTTACCAACTTAAAGATATTCTTCAAGCCAGTTTGATTCTGAACATACAGCGTCGCATGTTTAACACGAGACTTTTTATACGAATCTTCAGAAACCAAATCCGTGTTCAACTGTTCCAAATTAGTCAAACCGTGCTTATCAAACACATCTTTTATGAAGATAAACAACAAACGGCCCGTTGCTTCCGCATCATAATTGGCCATGTGGTGGTGATCCAAAGCCACACCAAACCGCTTCGTCAAAGGACCCAAACCATGACGCTTATACTCAGGATAAAGATTTCGTGCAAATTCTAAAGTATCAATAACTGGTTGTGAAATTGTTGGTAACTGATGTCTTTCATAATTGGCATTCATAAACCCAACGTCAAAGGTCGCATTATGGGCTACTAGCACAGTTCCTTGACAGAATTCTTGAAACTCCTGTAAAACTTGGACTAAAGGTTTAGCACCTTTTACATGATTATCAGTAATACCTGTCAACTCAGTAGTAAAAGCAGAAAGAGGATGCCCAGGGTCTATAAATTCATCAAATTGCTCAATAATATTACCTTTATGCATTTTTGATGCCGCAATCTGAATCAAATCATTATGAACAGCAGACAAGCCCGTTGTCTCAACGTCAAATACAACATAAGTAGCTTCTTTTAATTCCAAATTCTGGGAATTATAAACAATAGGAACTTTATCCTCAACAAGATTGGCTTCAAGACCAAAAATAGCTTTAATACCAGCTTTCTTAGCCCTATGGTAGCCATGAGGAAAACTCTGAACATTAGCGTGATCAGTTATAGCAACAGCTGGATGCCCCCAAGAAGCAGCAGTATCAATAAGCTCTTCCACAGTTGGCATGGCATCCATAGTCGACATGTTAGTATGTGCATGAAATTCTACACGCTTTTGTCCCTCAGGCATCAAATCCTTGCGAGGTGTGTGCGAAATCTCTTTGATATCTTGTACATTCATTGTCAGACTATGAGTGAAAGGATTATTCTCAATACGACCGCGAACTCTTACCCAGTTCCCCTTTTTTATCATATCGAACTTAGCAAGCTCATCACTATCTTTAACCCAGCGCTGCATTGCAAAACTAGAGGTATAATCAGTTACCTTGAAATTAATAATAATTCGACCCGTCTTAGTTTCACGTTGCTCTACATCAAAAATATATCCTTCAAAAACAACACGATTCTCTTCAGAATTAATATCAACCATTGGCGTTATTTCTGCCTTATCAAAACTAGCTTGACGTTGACTTTGCTTCTCAGCAAAATTTTGGGCCGGTTCATTCACAGGACTCGGTGCTGGAGCACTCTCAAGAATAGATTGAAGAGCCTGTCTTGCCTGAGATTCAGCTTGTTCTTGTAAAGAAACCTTGTTTGTTTCATAAGCCTCTTCTATAGAAGATGACGCTTCCTTATCTTCAAGAACAGAAATTGATACGTCAGATAAACCAACTTGAGAAAGAGATTTAGAAATCAAAGAAATAAATCTATCCTGTAAGTTTTCTTTAATAATATGCGCTGGAGCCTTAACACAAATACTATTATTTGAAATTTCAACCTTTAGATTTGAGAATAAAGAATAAATAGAAAAGTGAGAAACTTTTAAATTATCCAAGGCATATGAAAAATAATCTCCAAGTAAAGAATCATCGCAAGAAGTAGAAAGTAAACGAATCTCAAAAGAAGCTTTGGCACCTAAAGAATTGAAGGAAGAATGAAGTAAACTATCAAAAAGCACAAAAGACTCATAAGAAAGAACACTACGAAAAGAAAAAACAAAAAACCACAGCCGTTTTGATTTAAATAGTTTTACTGTTTCGATAGAACCATCTTTAATTTCTTTAAAAGCATCGTGTTCCTCAGGAAAACGAATTTGTTTTAAGAGAAGCTGAAATTTATCAGACATAAAAATTAAACTCCTATAGACAAAAAAACACTCCTTAAGGAGTGTAACTTATACCGGCGGCCGGGGTCGAACCGGCACGTCCTTGCGGACACTGGATTTTGAGTTCCATAACTCCATTATTTAAATCTTACAACCCTGATTTAATAGGGTTTTAAGCCTTTTGAATCTTGCAAAATAGACTCATTTTTCAAATTTTAGTAACTTTTTGGTAACACTCCATACCTTATCGTTCTAAGAGCATCATCAGAGAATAGACGATATGTCCCAACAGGTTATATTCATCCAGAGGTATTCAAGACACTTGTACGATTAACAGTTAATGTAATCATTTTATTTTCTCCTTTAATTAGGGTAAGTGTTTTTTATTATTTTAACAAAAATAACTCTTTAGCCCAAGAATTTGATAATTCATTTTCTAACAAAACTTTTTTTTTTAAATTTATCTTATGATATACTAAACTTATCAGCTATTGGTTCTGAAAAAGTGTCTGCCACAGTTTTACTACAAATTCTCATGACTTGTGCCAAGATTTATAAAAAACGGATAGCTATAATAGCTCTTAGAGCAAAAACATGACATATAGGAGGTTAAAGACATGTCATACTTTTATCTTTTTATCGCCATTGTAGGAGAGATATTGGGAACTAACCTTTTGAAATTATCAGACGGTTTTACAAAGCCTATTCCAACCGTTTCTGCCCTACTTAGCTATGGCGTTTGTTTCTATTTCCTCTCACTAGCAATGCAAAAAATTCCTTTAGGAATAGCTTATGCAACATGGTCAGCTGTCGGTTTAGTTTTGACAGCCTCTATCGCAGTAATGATTTTCAAAGAAACACTAAATGTTTATAGCATTATCGGTTTAATTTTGATTATCATTGGTGTTGTCATGGTTAACTTATTAGGAAATGCAGGACATTAATAAAACCGGCTCTATACTATTTGTAGTGGGTAAATCCCCTATGGATATTATGGAGCCTATTTTGTTGTAGAAAAAAAGTTCCATAAGAACTATAATGAAAAGCTAGAATTCTGTCAATATTTTGGACACATTTTGGGAGGGAATTTTGAAGACTAGCGTCCTCCTAATTTTCCCAATAAGTTTTAACTTCTTCAAAAATCTTATTCAAAAGTTCTGCATCTTTTTCTGACAACTGATTTTTTTCTATAACTCTATCTTTTAGTTCTGTTGCCTTTATTTTATTTCTTGCCACCGAAACTGCTATTGAATGTTTCAAAATATCAAACTCATCCTTTGAAAAGTTTGCAATATTGGTAAGATCTAATTGTTCTAGAGGTAAACTACTGATAATTGAATAAGGTTTTTGTCCCAGCAAATAATCTGTAGTAGTCCCAAAGATATTTGCTAATTTCACAACGAATTCTAATCCTGGTTCTAACGTTCCATTCTCCCACCGAGAATATGTCCCTTGTTGAACTCAATTAATTCCGATATTTGTACTTGAGTTAACTTTTTTTGATTTTCTGAGGTTTTTAACCTCTCTGAAAATTTATAATCCTCTGTATACATAATTCTCCTATAGATATTCTTATTCGTATATTTTTAGCTTGACAAAAATATTCTAAACGGTATAAAATAGAATTATTCCATAAGGAATATTTATTTTTGAGATTGAATATTCCATTGAGAATATTATAGCATAAAAGGAGGTAAAAGCGTATGTAACTAGTAGTCGATTTAAAAAATTTTAATAAAGGAGGTAGGATTCGACAAAATAAAAAATCTTGAAACAAATGTGCCGTTCGTTCCAAGATCAAAACATATTATGTAACAATTATACCACAGAAAACTCTTCAGTTGCACAAGAAAATTTCGGAGGTTTCACAAAAAGATGACCAATAAAGAGTTAGTCAATCAAATTTCTGGCCTAAACTCTACCTCTACTCTTAAATTGGATTCAACTGATTAAAGAGATAAGTGGCAAGGAATTTAAGAAAATTAAAGTTCCTATCAGTAGAAATCCCAGAACTCATCAATTAAGTTATACAGTTGCCTATGATTTTACAGACGAAGACCTTAGACAATTTCAAAAGTTAGCTAAACTAAAACTTGAAATAGGTCTAAAAGAGGCTATACAAGCCGTATTTGGGAGTCTAGCAGACAATGAACATGAATCCCTAAACCAAGTAATAGATGAGCTCTACGATGAACTGAGCGCCTTAAAACAGGAATTTAAGCGAGAAATGCGACTGATAAAAATTGAGAATTCCAACCTAAAAAAGAAAATCCAAGATATTGAAGAGTCGATGCAAACCGGCTTACTAGGGTTTGTTAACAAGAGGTCAAAAAATAGGTTCGGCTAATAGCGAGTTTTCGGCTGAGCCATGAGGCAGAAAGCCGAAAATGAGCGTAGATGCGGACGGACCATTTTTGACCGATAGGGTGTGTAGTAACACCACCCTCTGCAAGTTAGGTGTACCATCGAAAAAATTCAGTATTACCAAGGGTTTTGGAGATTTTAAGGGTGGCAAAATTAGGCAAAAAGTTGAATCAAAATCTATGGCAAAAAATGAGCATTTACGTTCTGTATTTGACTGGATTCAAATTCAGTTTGATAAGACTGAATTTTCGCCAAAAGAAATAATCGAAGATATCCTATTTCTTGACTTTGACCTATTTATTGAGAATAAGGGGAGCCTTAAATACTATAACTATGATAGCCAGCTTCATTATGGGAATATCCGTATCTACTATGGATCGAAAGAGTCGTCCTACATGCTTGTCATGTCAGGACAGGCACTAGAGTTCTATAGAGATATGGTATTAGATCCAAATAGTCTCTCCGAAAGACAGTTTCTGAACAACCTCTACTACAATTACATTCATTTTTCAGTAAGACGAATTGATATTGCAATAGATGATTTTAATGAAACACCCTATTTCACTCCTAATCAACTTCTAAAGATTTGTCAGAAGAAACGCTTTCTATATGGAAAAAGCACCTACTACAATACCTACGGAGATGAAACGATCGGTCAGACCTTATATTTAAGAAAACCCAATGATGATGAAAGACTTAGAATTTACGATAAGCGCTTAGAACAAGCTGAAAAGCTCGGGATCAGCAAGCGGTATATAGAAAATTGGATAAGAACTGAGTTAGAACTTAGGAAAGCAAAAGCTCACTACTTCATTCAAGAATGGTTGCATTCAGAAATAGATCTTCTTAACTTTACCAAGGGATACCTCAAAGAAAAAGTGAGGTTCTATAGTGATAGTCACTTCTCAAAACCTTTGAGATCTTGGGAAAAGTTTTTAGGTCACTCAAAACCTGTCTCTATCATTATTTCAAAACCAAAGACAGAACTAGAACAAAAATTAGAATGGTTTACCTATAAAGGTTCTGGAGCTATTCTAAAAGCGTATAAATTTCTATACGACAATAACTTACTGCATGAGTATGAGAAATCTAACTATCTCGCACTCAACAATATGGAATATCCACCAGATTTAGCAAGTGGATTAATAGAAAGGGCAATTCTCTTTAAAAGAGAAGATTTAATCCCTACAATCAAAGAAAATATCAAAAGGAGAAATTAAATATGGCAAAAATGCTCTCACAAAATGACTGGAATTTCAATAACATTGGAACAAAATTTGAATTGGATGAAGTCATTCCAAAATTTGAAACGGAAGTCCGAGCAGATGCAAACGGAGAAATTATCAAAAACCGAGATGGTAGCGAAAGACGTTTTAATACCGATAAAATCATTGGTTGGAAATACAATGTAACGATCAAGGATGGACAATTCAAAAAGAAATCAACCCAAGTCTCAGTAGACAATCCAGAAGCTTTAGTCGATAATGACTATATCCAAGCAATGGATCAAGTACCAGTTACATTTGACAATTTACAAGCTACTATGATTAGTTCAACGATGTATTACAAGGCGGATGCTATCCATTTTAGTAGATGTAAAAACAAAAAAATAAGTATAAGACAAGGGAGTTAATCCTCCCCGTACTTAATCTAATTAGAAAAAGGAGAGCACATGATTAAAACTGTAACAAAAAGATGACCTTATCGAACTTGGATTTGCTCCAGGAACTGCAAGAAAGATTATCCATACTGGCAAATTACTATTAGTGAATCGTGGTTTTAATATCTACGATAACAAACGGATTGGTACAATTCCAGCCAGTGTCGCTGAAGAACTACTAGGAATTGAACTCCAGAAAGAAGCATAATGAATGACTATTCGTAAAACTAAAAAGTGGTAAATGGACTGTTGATGTTTCTAACGGTTTCCACCCAGTCACAAAAAAAGAATACGTATTATTCGTAAAGGATTAAAATCTAAAAAAAGGAAGCCCTAGAACTTGAACAACATATTAGAGTTGTAGAATTAAAAGAAAAAAACAATTTGACTTTGTAGTAACAACGGATATGTTATTCGACTTACTTGAAGAAGATGATTTGAAAAAAATGGCAGAAAAAGTAAGCTACACAAGTACACAAAGAAATAATTATGAGCGTCATATTAAGCCATATTTTTAAAAAAATACAAATTTAAATAAATTAACGTATGACCATATATTCGAATTTCGTGAATACCTAAAAACAAAACCTAAAAAAACAAAAATGAAAATGAAGTTTTTAAGCTATAATACAATTAATAAGGTTCTGATTCTACTTAAAAAAATTTTTTTGATACTGGTATAAGAAAATCACTCATTGATAAAAAAATCCAGTTAAGAATCTGAGAAAATTACCAATTAGGAAGCCTGATATTAAATTTTTGGAGTATAGAAGAATTCACGAGATTTAGAGGACTTATTCGAGATGATGAAATAAGTTATGACCTGTTTTTTTCGTAATTGCTTTCTTTACTGGAATGAGAATGGGAGAAATCCTCGCATTGAACTGGAATGATATAAATCTTTTTAACAAATACGATTTACGTTACCAAAACGGTATACTTTGTTAATAATACAAGCTACATTAATACAACAAAAAAACACGATCAGGAACTAGAAATATAACAATAAATCAGAAATTAGCAGAAATGCTAATAGATTGGAAAAGTAAAAACAAAAAGAAAAAAACTTGAGGAATTTACGAAAAAAATACTGAAGAACTTCAAAATAATACAGAGTACACCAATATCAATTACAAAAATATGATTGATAAGAAGTTTAAGCAAATACTAGAAAGGGATAAAGATTTAAAGAAAATAAGAATTCATGATTTAAGACACTCTCATGCATCATTACTTATAAATCAAGGAGAAGATTATCTTGTTGTCAAAGAAAGATTAGGACACGCATCTATTACAACAACAATTGATACTTATTCTCATTTGTACCCTAGCAAACAGAAAACATTGGCTAATAAACTTGATGATTTATTTTTAAAAAGTTGGCTCTATAATTTCTGTAGTGGGTAAAACCACTGTAGAGATTATGGAGCTTTTGAATGCAGACAAAAAGTCCCATAAGAACTAAGTAATGAAAAAGCAGCAAACCATCATTAGGAAGAACTTATGAGACTGT
>BNJU01000769.1_pt1:672500-674697 | contig 674697 bp, 769 predicted proteins | sample 8539281 | NCBI WGS metagenome assembly BNJU01 (sample SAMD00202456, study PRJDB9452) | human saliva metagenome | isolation source: human saliva | place: Japan
GGTTCACTATCGGTCACTAGAGAGTATTTAGGGTTGGGAGATGGTCCTCCCAGATTCCGACGAGATTTCTCGTGTCTCGCCGTACTCAGGATACTGCTAGGTATAAAGACTATTTCGAATACGAGGCTATTACTCTCTTTGGCCTACCTTCCCAGGTAGTTCTTCTATAATCTTTAAGTCCACGTTGCAGTCCTACAACCCCGAAGAGTAAACTCTTCGGTTTGCCCTCTTGCCGTTTCGCTCGCCGCTACTAAGGCAATCGCTTTTGCTTTCTCTTCCTGCAGCTACTTAGATGTTTCAGTTCACTGCGTCTTCCTCTACATTACCTTAACAGTAATGAGTGACAGGCATTACCTGCCGGGTTCCCCCATTCGGACATCTCTGGATCATTGCTCACTTACAGCTCCCCAAAGCATTTCGTCGTTAGTCACGTCCTTCATCGGCTTCTAGTGCCAAGGCATCCACCGTGCGCCCTTATTAACTTAACCTTATTTTGGTCTTTCGACCTAACTCATTAAATATTCACAGCGTTTCGGTTTATTTTTCTTGTTACTATCTATATGTAATTTAATTACATATGGAATTTGATATAGATATTCAATTTTTCAATGGACAATACTTGAATCTTTCGATTCAATGGAGCCTAGCAGGGATCGAACCGCTGACCTCCTGCGTGCAAAAGCAGGCGCTCTCCCAGCTGAGCTAAGGCCCTAAGACCTCTCAAAACTAAATAAAAAACTCAAGTACATTCCGTTTTTTCCTTAGAAAGGAGGTGATCCAGCCGCACCTTCCGATACGGCTACCTTGTTACGACTTCACCCCAATCATCTATCCCACCTTAGGCGGCTGGCTCCAAGGTTACCTCACCGACTTCGGGTGTTACAAACTCTCGTGGTGTGACGGGCGGTGTGTACAAGGCCGGGAACGTATTCACCGCGGCGTGCTGATCCGCGATTACTAGCGATTCCGACTTCATGTAGGCGAGTTGCAGCCTACAATCCGAACTGAGATTGGCTTTTAAGAGATTAGCTTGCCGTCACCGACTCGCAACTCGTTGTACCAACCATTGTAGCACGTGTGTAGCCCAGGTCATAAGGGGCATGATGATTTGACGTCATCCCCACCTTCCTCCGGTTTATTACCGGCAGTCTCGCTAAGTGCCCAACTGAATGATGGCAACTAACAATAGGGGTTGCGCTCGTTGCGGGACTTAACCCAACATCTCACGACACGAGCTGACGACAACCATGCACCACCTGTCACCGATGTACCGAAGTAACTTTCTATCTCTAGAAATAGCATCGGGATGTCAAGACCTGGTAAGGTTCTTCGCGTTGCTTCGAATTAAACCACATGCTCCACCGCTTGTGCGGGCCCCGTCAATTCCTTTGAGTTTCAACCTTGCGGTCGTACTCCCCAGGCGGGTGCTTAATGCGTTAGCTGCGGCACTGAATCCCGGAAAGGATCAACACCTAGCACTCATCGTTTACGGCGTGGACTACCAGGGTATCTAATCCTGTTCGCTCCCCACGCTTTCGAGCCTCAGCGTCAGTTACAGACCAGAGAGCCGCTTTCGCCACCGGTGTTCCTCCATATATCTACGCATTTCACCGCTACACATGGAATTCCACTCTCCCCTTCTGCACTCAAGTTTGACAGTTTCCAAAGCGAACTATGGTTGAGCCACAGCCTTTTAACTTCAGACTTATCAAACCGCCTGCGCTCGCTTTACGCCCAATAAATCCGGACAACGCTCGGGACCTACGTATTACCGCGGCTGCTGGCACGTAGTTAGCCGTCCCTTTCTGGTAGCTACCGTCACAGTGTGAACTTTCCACTCTCACACTCGTTCTTGACTTTACAACAGAGCTTTACGATCCGAAAACCTTCTTCACTCACGCGGCGTTGCTCGGTCAGGGGTTGCCCCCATTGCCGAAGATTCCCTACTGCTGCCTCCCGTAGGGAGTCTGGGCCGTGTCTCAGTCCCAGTGTGGCCGATCACCCTCTCAGGTCGGCTATGTATCGTCGCCCTGGGTGAGCCGTTACCTCACCTACTAGCTAATACAACGCAGGTCCATCTTGTAGTGGAGCAATTTGCCCCTTTCAAATAAATGACATGTGTCATCCATTGTTATGCGGTATTAGCTATCGTTTCCAATAGTTATCCCCCGCTACAAGGCAGGTTACCGCGTTACTC